>OLWK01000182.1_pt1 | contig 40110 bp, 27 predicted proteins | sample 1674141 | NCBI WGS metagenome assembly OLWK01 (sample SAMEA103958148, study PRJEB25191) | human gut metagenome | reverse complement strand
GGGTAACCATAAAAAGAGACACTATAAAACAATACATTGACTATCTGAAAGACTCCTTTCTTGATAGAAGAAGCCTTACGCTATGATGTGAATGGCCGAAAATATATTGGTACCGAGACGAAATACTACTTCGCAGACATCGGCATTCGTGCAGCCATTCTAAACTACCGCCAATAAGAGGAAACGCACATTATGGAAAACATTATCTATAATGAGCTTCGCAGTCGAGGATATAATGTGGAGGTTGGATTGGTTGAACTTGGTGGCAAGGATGAGAACGGTAAGTTTGTCAGAAAATAGTTGGAGGTAGACTTTGTGGTGAACCGCCCGCCATACAGAGTGTATATCCAGTCGGCTTCTCACATGCCTACGCCAGAAAAGGAACAGCAAGAGCGACTCCTTCACTGTCAATCAATGACCACTTCCGTAAGATTATCATTGTTGGTGATGACATTCATCGCAAGGAGGACGAACTTGAAGCGTTGACTGTCGGACTGTTGGATTTTCTGACGGATAAGAACTTGTTGGAGCAAGGATAAATCTCATAAAAAACTATTTTTTACAGGCAAGATTTTTGCTTTTTGATGATTTAATAAGTAGAAACTAAAAAGCAAGAAATATGAGAATAACAAAGAAAACAATTCTGGCAATAGGTCTGATAGCCAGTTCGCTCACGCTGAACTCATGCGATTACAATGATAACAATGAGGTGTTACGGCGCCCAACTGCCCTTGTAACGGTGTATCCTTCTGCGCCTGACGGTTTCTTCATGCAACTTGATGAATCAACGTCGCTTGTACCTACCAATATGAAAGCCTCACCGTTTGGAGACAAGAAAGTGAGGGCTTTGGTGAACTATACAATAGAAGAACGAAGCTACGGAGGCAACCAACAGAGTGTGTATGTAAATTGGATTGACAGCATCCGTACCAAACAGCCAGTAATGACGCAAGGATCAGAAGAAAAAAATGCGAAAGCATTTGGAAATGACCCTATTGAAATTGTCCGTGATTGGGTTTCTGTTGCCGAGGACGGATTTGTTACGCTCCGCGTACGCACATTGTGGGGAGGAACTACCAAACATGTCATTAATCTTGTGAGCGGTGTGAACAAGGATAATGTATATGAGTTCGACTTGCGCCACAATGCCCAAGGTGACACCAACGGAAGAATGGGGGATGCACTTATAGCATTTGACCTCAACTCACTATGGAAGAATCATCCTAAAGAACTGAAGATAAAACTCAATTGGCTGTCGTTCAGTGGCAAAAAGTCTGCCGAACTGTCGCTCAAAATGCATACGGTCACATCGGCGTACAATACCGAAACACCCTCATTATTGCATCGTATAGAATAAAAATCGAAAAAAAAAAATCCCAGGCAAGATTTTACATTGCTCTTCATTTAAGGGAATGAGAGTACTCGAAAAAACAATCGTGCCAAGGCTGTAGATGGACGCATACTCATGCTGTGGCGCATAAGTTAAACGACAAAATTATAGAATAAAATGAAATCAATGAATTTCTTTAAATTTGCAACATTAATCGTTTGTGCCGTATTTGCAGTGGCTTTTGCTTCATGCTCTGACGATGATGACAAAACTCCCGCCATCAAGTTCAATCCTTCAACCGTTTCAGTTGCCGTTGGCGGCACACAGAATGTAAAGGTAGCAGGTGGAGATGGTACTTACACCGCTAAATCAAGCGATGACAAGACCGTCACCGCAACTGTTGACAAGGCTACAATTACGGTAAAAGGAGTTAAGGCAGGCAAGGCTACAGTTCTTGTTACTGACTCCAAGAAGGTGACTGGCAGTTTGAGCATTACCGTGGTTGATGGTGTTATCGTGGACAAAGCCAAGACAAGTATTGCGGTTGGTAAGGAAGATGTAATAAACATTAGTGGAGGCACAACACCTTATACGGCTGCAAGTAAAGATGAAAAGATCGCCACTACTACCGTCAAGGACGCCAAACTTACCATAAAGGGAGTGAAGGTTGGAAGCACAACTATCACCGTCACAGACAAAAACAAAAAAACTGCTACGGTAGTTGTTACAGTAACAAAATAAGAAACTCGTTGTTACGAGATAGTGCAAATGCTTTTTGCTGTATGGTAAGGGCATTTGCACTTCGTTGTTTCCAAAGCTTTTAACCCTACAAACATCATGTTCGGCATAACATTCAGAAAAGAAACGGAAGAGGAACGATGGTTGCGAAAGGCACTCGATGGCGACAATACTGCCACCGAGTGGATTTATCGCAAGCATGTGCGATACCTGTCTGCACTCTGCTCGCGCTACATCACAGAAGACGAAGACATTAAGGACGTGCTACAAGAATCGTTCATCAAGATATTTACTTCTCTGGATAGTTTCAAGTATCGTGGAGAGGGGTCTTTGAAAGCATGGATAGCAAAAATTACTCTCAATGAGACCCTGAAGTTTGTACGCAACAACAGCCGTTTGCCCATTGATAGTATCGATGATAAAGATACGAACATTGCAGATGGCGACAGTATGGAGACTGAGGACATACCTACCGATGTACTTCATCAGTTTATACGTGAGTTGCCCGATGGATACCGAACAGTATTCAATCTCTATGTCATTGACGATAGGAGTCACAAGGAAATAGCCCAATTGCTCGGCATAAAGGAGAATACTTCAGCTTCGCAGCTGCACAAGGCCAAATCAATGCTGGCGCAGAAGATAAAACATTATAGAACCATCAATTCCATTTAACGTATGAAAAATAATTGGCAAAAAGACATACACGACCGTTTGGGCAACTATGAGAAAGATGCACCAAAAGGACTTTGGGAGGAGATTCGCAAAGGAACGACTGATGAGAATGGTGGCTATATGCACGGCGGCAGACCTTTCAAAACTTACTGGCTACGGCGCACAGCGTATACTGCAGCCGCTGCAAGCGTGGCTTTATTGATAGGATATTCAATATATTCTGAATACGCAAACGATGGGCAAACGCCATCAGAAATGACAAATCTACAAATAGCACATACACCAGCAGAACCATCCCCTAAAGGCAATATCGTTGCTGACGACGGCAATAATCCTATTGCCTACAACTCACCTGTGCCACGCATCATTACAACCATAGTACACAGATCTGTTGGTGACATTAATACATTGTTATCTTATGCTAATGATGAGAAATCTTTGGAAACAGCGTCTGACAACCATGAGGTGGATGATACCAACAGTTCAAAAGAAACGAATGCAACTGCCGACAAAGAAAATTTGCCGAAACGTGAGAATGAGAGCAAGAAGGCAAACAATTATCATCACAACAGCAATTACGGCAGTCTTGTGGCTTACAACTCTGACGCAAGGCGTCACGCCTCTTCGTCCACATCGCCACGTTGGACTGTAAGTACAAGTGCAATGGGATCGATGGGGTCATCAAGAACCATAACATCTAATGGCGCCCCAGTTGTTACAACCGGTCCAGATGATTCTGACTGGGAGGACAACCCTATGCTCGGCATCAACATATTCAATCAGGGAAAGGACGTGAAGACAGAATACAAGCACCGCTTGCCTGTACGCATTGGTGTGAAGGTGGCATACACACTTAACGAGCATTGGAGCATCGAAAGCGGACTTACATACGCTCGTCTCTCTTCCGACATGAAAGACGGAACAAAAGAGAACTACTTTATGGGCGAGCAAAGGCTGAACTATGTAGGAATTCCTGTCAACATGAAATATAATGCATGGTCATACAAAAGGTTCAATCTATATGGTTCGGCAGGTGTACTTGTAGAAAAATGCATATCGGGAAATGTCACGAAAGAATATGTCATCAATAATGCGATAAAGGAGAAAGAGACTGTCAACATTGACAGCAAGCCTTTGCAAATGTCTGTAAATGCGGCTTTCGGCGTGCAGTTTGACGTGCTTGACAATGTCGGTATTTATGCAGAGCCGGGCGTAAGCTATCATTTAGACGACCATTCTTCGCTCCAGACTATCTACAAGGAGAAACCGCTGAACCTCAATCTCAATGTAGGTGTAAGATACACTATAGGTAAGTAGCAATTAAGAAATATAAAATCATAAAGAATATGAATACAATAAAAACATTGGCATTAGCGACCATCATCATTGGTATGGCATCATGCGCCAGCACCCCAAAATTTTAAATGGTAGGTGCATTCGGCAAGAGTACAAAACTTACGTCAGAAGAAGATTCTCTCTTCAAGGCTGTTGTCCTGTCGCACAGCAACTTGCAGCTGAAACCCCTCAAGGTTTCTCGCCAAGTCGTGGGTGGAACAAACTATCGTTATGAATGCGTGGATAACAACAAAAAAAAGGTTGAGGTTGTCGTCTATGAGCCACTTCCAGGACAGGGCGATGCCCGCATATTGAGCATTGGCGGAAAGGAATATACGGAATAGACGACTAACTCGACAAGTGTTATCCCTGATGATTCCTAATGATATATGCTTAGCGGGCAAACTATTGCTTTAATAAAATTCACATTTTCATGTCGGTCTCATACTCTTTGATGTTGCTTTGTTCAAATGCAAATCCCTATAAAATTGATACCGACAAAATGCCTGCACCATCGTTTATGGCGGTTATAATCGGTGTCGGACAATACGCCTATAAGAGGAAGGATGGGGTATATGTCATTCCAATTGGATGCTTGAAAGACTGACCTCCCTATCGCGAAGTCCCCGATTGACTAAAGAATCACAGAAGTCTATTTGTTTTTGAGCATTGCTTATATTTTTTATCGAACGCGGGAGCGTGTGCGAATGCCTCTGCTCCCAGAGCGTTCGTCTCTGCTCCCGTGTGCGCTGATAAATATTGGGATTGGGGCGCGGCTGTGGGGTGGGTTTTAAAAATCCAGCGAAAAATTATGCAGATATTATAGGGGATTTTGAACATTCTGCCTTTCAGGTAGGGTGTTCAAAATTCATGAAAATCAAGGCTTGTAAAGAGGCAGCAGCGCCCTCGCTGCGGAGATTTGCGCTGACACCGCATAATCGTCTGTTGCGGCGCCAGCATTGTAGCTCACTTTGCTCGCAAAGTGAGGGCCACGAACACGTAGCGAATATGGTCAGCGCTCTGGGGCATGACTTTGTTGGATTTTTAGCCGTGTTTGGCAGCCACAATATTCGTTGCCCTCACTTTGCGAGCAAAGTGAGCTACAGTGCTTCGCCTCAGGCCTTCGCCGAATGTTCGCGCAGCGCCTCTTGTTGCTATGTCGCTACGCTATTTGGCTTAAAAACGCGCAAAGATTTTTCTATATTTTGAACATCCTGCCTAATAGGAAGTTATCGATTCGCGGCCGCGAATCGTGCTACTCGCGGCCGCGAGTCGTGTTACCTTCGGCCGCGAGTAGCGCTACCTGCGGCCGCGAATCGACAACCCCGAAGAAGGTTGATATTAAGGTCAGTTATGATGCTTTTGAGCGAAGCGCTGGCGCCGCAGAGAGTTGTCACAGGGCGCCAATCTGCTAATACTTTCACTATGCAAAAAAAGGTGCGACACACATGATGGCGTGTCGCACCTTTCTTCCTTTTATAAATCGTTTCGTGTTGGCGCAAAGCCGCTACGAAGTTCTTTTGGGCTTACTTCACAAACTTGTGCGTGCGCTGTCCGTTGGGCGTTGCCACCTGAAGGAGGTAGGCACCGTGGGGCAGGTCGGCAATCGGCAGTGTGGCGCTCTGTGCGTTGCCAGAAACGGCGTGGCGCAGGAGGGCAGAACCGCCGAGGTCGTAAACTACGAGCGAAGTGCCGGCTTCCAGTGGGCCTTCTACCGTGACGGCAGTAGCGGTGGTGCGGATGCGCAGATTGTCGGTGGCGTTCACGCCAGCGATTGATGATGGCACGGCGCTGACCGGCGAGAAGCGCAATTTGTAGGAGTACGTTCCCGAAGAGGGGAGCTTGTAGGCATCGGTGGTGCCTGGGCCGCAACTACCGTTGCCGAGACCAAGCTGGCGGTAGTCGAAATGCGCGTAGATGGTGCGGTCGGCAGGCCGCTGCGGAACAGAGAGTTCCCAATTGTGGCTTTTGGCCTTGAGTTGCACATCGCTCCAATAAAGCGTGCTGAACGCCACTTCTCCTTCAGCGTCCACGCGTATGCCGTTGCCCGTTTCGGGATTCGTCATCTCAAGACTGCGGAGGTCCTGACGGTTGCCCATCGTTTGTGGGCGCAGGTAGTATTCGTTCATGTCGGCAACCGTGGTGGTGTATTCTCCGAGGAAAGAACCCGTGTGGCGGTCGATGTAGTTGGCCCAAGGACCACGTGCGTAATATTTTACGTTGGAGAGCTCGCCCGGCATCAGCATCTGCATACCGATGCGTCGGAGGTTGGAGATGTTGGCCGTGTAGTCGGCCTTCAAGTCCACAATGCCGTTGGCGTAAATCGTGTAGGTGAAGAGATAGCTGCAGTTGCGTCCCGTGGCTCTCACCGTCATGGTGGCCGACATTCTGTCGGTTGCCATCTTCAGCTGTGCCGAGCGGCTGTTGATGCCGTTGTCGGCACTGTAGGCCGGGTCGCCGCCATAAGGCGCGTCGTTTTCAATCCAGCGATAGTTCTCATAGTCGGGACCGCCGTTGGCCTTCACCACGTCGATGCCTTTCATCTGCCATTTCTCGATGATGCCATCTTTGGAGAACTGGATAAGGAAGTTGGCGTTTTTCACGATGCGTGACGTTCCCTGCGTTGCGCTGATGAGCTTCAGTTCGTTGTCGGCCATCTGCACTGCTGGCAGCGTTTTCTGGCGTTCCTGAATGGTGAACTGCTCAGCGGCGACGGGGTAGAGCGCGTCGGCATAGTCGGTGGCTTCCGGACGGAGCACTTCCAGATTGACCAGCACTTCTGCATCGGCATCGTAGCCGCCCTTCAAGGTGAGCGCAACGACACTGCTCTTGCCCGGCAGGATGGCTGCGAGAGGCTGCTGCGACGTTTCAACGCTCTTGCCGTTGACCAGAACGTTGGCGGCAAGCACATAGTCCTTCAGGTTGGTGAAGGCATAGGCGTTCGTTATTTTGACCGTAGCCTTCTTGGCGTTGAAGTCGCTGAACTTCACGTATTGGTAAACCTTCTTCACCTCCGTCAGTTTCGCGCTCCAACCGCGGTCGGCACCGATGATGCCGTTGTTGACGAAGTTGCCCTGGTGTGGCGCTTGCGGCCAGTCGTAGCCTGTGCGGAATTTGTAGAAACCGTTGGCTTCATAGTTGCCCGCCTTGATGTCGTCGGCAGAATAGATGGCCTGGTCCACCCAGTCCCAAACGCAACCGCCGATGCCGTAACGGCTCGATTCGATGATGTCCCAATATTCCTGGAAATTGCCCATTGCGTTGCCCATCGCGTGGGCATATTCACACATGAAATAAGGCTGCTGCGCCCAGTTGTTGTTGGCCGCGTCGGTGGCCTCTTTGAGAGAGGGATACATCTTGCTCCAGATGTCGGTGGTGTTGCTCTGTCCGGCATTGGTGCAGCCTTCATAGTGGATGGGGCGTGGGTCGAGGTTGCGCGTGGCCTGGTAGGTGGCCACGAAGTTAGAACCATTGTTGCTCTCGTTGCCCAGGCTCCAGAACGTGATAGAGGGGTGGTTGCGGTCGCGAAGCACCATGCGTTCCGTGCGGTCGACATACTGCGCCTTCCAAGAGTCTTGGAAAGTGATGCCGCCCCTGCCGCTGTGTGTCCAGTTGTAGTGGCATTCCACGTCGGCCTCGTCCATCACGTAGAGACCATAGTGGTCAAACATGGCGTTCATTTTCGCCTGTCGCGGATAGTGGCTCGTTCTGACGGTGTTGACGTTCGCTTGCTTCATCATCTTGATGTCGCGCAACATGGTCGGAACGTCGATGGAGCGTCCGTGAACGGGATGCGTGTCTTGCGTGTTTACGCCTTTGAAGAACACCCTCTGTCCGTTGATGTAGACCTGGCTGTTTTTGATTTCGATGGTGCGGAAACCATATTTGGTGGCAAAAGCCTCCTCTTCGTTGCCGTTGGCATCCAGCTGGGCGAGTTCAACGGTGTAGAGGTTCGGCGTTTCAGCCGTCCAAGGCATGAGGTTCGTGAGGTCGTCAAACGTCAGTTTGGCGGTCTTCTCCACCTCCTTGTCGTCGGCGGAGAAAGCAAAGTCGGCCGTTTTCTCGCCCACGAGTTCACCCGCTGGGCTGTAGAGGCGCACGCGCACCTGCTTCTTGGCCGCCTGCTGCGTTTTGTTGCACATGGCGAGCTGCACCGTCATGGTGCCCGTTTGGTATTTCCCAACGGCAGAGAGGCGGCTCGTGATGTAGTGGTCGCGCAGATAAGTCTGCGGCGTGGCCATGAGATAGACGTCGCGGAAGATGCCGCTCATGTGGAAGATGTCTTGTCCTTCGAGATACGAACCATCGGTCCAGCGGATCACCTGCACGCTGAGGTTGTTCACCCCTTCGCGCACGTATTCCGTCACGTCAAATTCGGCATCGTTGTTCGAGCCTTCCGTGTATCCCACCTTCTGGCCGTTCACCCAAATGTAGGCACCGCCATAGATGCCGTCGAAGTGGAGGAAAATGCGTTCCCCCTTCCAGCCTGCAGGCAGGGTGAAGTCGCGGCGGTAAGAGCCGACAGAGTTGTAGAGCCCGTTTTTCATCCGGATGTAGGGCGGGTTGTCTTGGAAGGCATATTCCACGTTGATGTAGAGCGGGTCGCCATATCCCTTCATCTCCAGGCAGGAAGGCACCGAGATGGTGTCCCATTGCGAGGCATCCACCTTGTCGCCGTAGAAATCCTCTTCGCCTGGGCGGTTCTCCACGCTCTGCACCCATTTCAGTTTCCAGACACCGTTGAGGCTCATCACGCGTTGGCTCACGGGGTCGAGCCACGGTTTGGCATAGCGTTCGGCATCGGCGCGGAGCGCTTCGGTCGATTCGTAGGGCATGTAAGTGGCATGTCCTGGTTCTTTGCCAACGGCAAACACCTCTTCGTTCTCCCAGTCGTTTTTCACGGGTTCCGGTGCCGGCTGCGTCTCTTCGAGGGTGAAGTAGGTGTGTTGGTCGGTCTGGTCGGTGGTCATGACCGTTTTGGTGTAGAACGTCTCTTCGGAGAGGCTCATATAGTAAGTCTGTCCTTTATAGAGGTAGGCCAGTTGGAACACCCCCTCTTCTCCGTCTACGCTCATCAGGTGGCACTGCTGGTTGGTGTTTGTCTTGTCGAACGTGTATTGCAACGGCGTTTTGCCAGCGCTGATGCCGTTGAGCGCAGCGTCGATGCCCATTCGGGAAAGTTCGTTGCGGAAGGCATATACGTTGTCGCTGACAAGTTCCATTGTCCAACGCTGGCCGTAGTTGTTTTCTTCACGTGTGAGACAATAGATGGGCGAATCCGTGTTGGTGGAGTTGCCGTTGCTCAACACGCAGCCCGTTTGCTTGTTCACGATGAAATACGTCTTGTTGGCTTCTGGCGTCACGACGGCGGCTTTCAGACCGAACGCCGAACACATCAGGCAAAGCAACAAGAGCGTTTGTTTCACGCGGTGGGATAGGTTTGTTTTGCTCATAAATGATAAGTATGAAATGGTTTGTTTGATGACTGAAGGGATGTCCTGTATAATGCAATTGGACGTTACTACCTATTTGCTTATAAGCAGTTCTTTAGCTGCAAAGATACGAATACTTTTTCGCACCGTGGCAAGAACGTTGGGAAAAAGTGGGCGGGCGGCGCGAAATAAAGCGCCATTAGCGCGCCAATAAAAAACGCCCACCGCGTAGCCTGCAAATCTAAGGGGGCTACGCGGAGGGCGTTTCGGGGAAAGATTACATCGGGTCGACATCGAAATAGATGTTCACGCTTTTGTAGGCCGGCTGTTGCAGGAGTCCGTTGCGGGCTGAGAGAAGCAACTGGCGCAGCTGCGAGGCCGAGGTGCCAGCTTTCACTTTCAGCATGAGTTTGCGGATGTGGAAATACTGCACGCGGCCGACAGAAGGGCGGTCGGGGCCCAAGAGCATGTCGCCGAAATAAGGGCGGAGCATGTAGGCCAGCGAATCGGCGGCGTGCGAGCAGATGTCTTCGTTGCGGTGTTTGAGATAGATGTCGATGATGCGCACGAAAGGCGGGTAGAGAAATTGTTCGCGCTCAACAATCTGCTGCTTGAAGAGCGTCTCGTAGTCATTCTCCACCACCTGCTTCACCACGCCCAAGTCGGGCTGTCGCGTTTGTAGCACCACCAGTCCGCGTTTACCGCGGCGCCCTGCGCGTCCTGCCACCTGCGACATCATCTGGAAGGCACGCTCAAAGGCGCGGAAGTTGGGCTGGTTGAGCATCTGGTCGGCATTGATGATGCCCACGACGCGCACATGCTCGAAGTCCAGTCCCTTCGTCACCATCTGCGTGCCTACGAGCAAGTTGGTCTTGCCCGTCTGGAAGTCGCGAATGATGTGCTCGTAGGCCGAGCGCGTCTGCGTCGTGTCAAGGTCCATGCGAGCGATGTGTGCCGCTGGGAACAGTTGCGCCACGGTTTCTTCAATGCGCTCCGTGCCGTAGCCAATGTCGCGCAAGTCCGTGTCGCCGCAGTTGGGGCATTGGCGTGGAATGTCGTGGCTCGCGCCGCAATAGTGGCAAATCAAGCGGTGGCTCTTCTGATGGAAGGTGAGCGGCACGTCGCAGGCTTGGCAGCGCGGCGTCCATCCGCAGGAACGGCATTCGAGTACGGGAGCATAGCCCCGTCGGTTGAGAAAGAGAATGGCCTGTTCGCCGCTGTCGATGGCCGCTCTCACCTCCTCGATGAGGCGCGGCGAGAGCGCCGTTTTCATGAGCTTTTTGCGGCGCAGTTCCTTCACGTCCTCCACCACGATTTCCGGCATGTTCACCCCGCCGAAGCGCTCCGTGAGCGTTGAGAGTCCGTATTTGTGGCTGCGTGTCGCGTTGAAGTAAGTTTCGAGCGCAGGTGTGGCCGTTCCGAGCAACACCTTCGCACCGCCACATTTCTGTGCTAAGACGATGGCCGTGTCGCGGGCATTGTAGCGCGGTGCCGGGTCTTGCTGCTTATAGCTCGTTTCGTGTTCCTCGTCAACGATGACCAGTCCGAGATTCTGGAAAGGCAGAAACAGGGAAGAGCGCACGCCCACTATGAGCGGGAAAGCACGGGGCGAGAGTTGGCGTTGCCACATCTCCACGCGCTCAGCGTCGGGGAATTTTGAATGGTAAACGCCCATCTTCTCGCCGAACACGCGCCCGAGGCGTTCCGTCAGTTGGGTGGTGAGGGCGATTTCAGGGACGAGATATAGCACCTGCTTCCCTGCGGCCAGAGTGTGGTTGATGAGTTCGGTGTACACCTCCGTCTTTCCGCTCGACGTGACACCATGAAGCAGGCACACGTCGTGTTTTTCAAACGCCGCGTTGATGTCGGCCAGTGATGCGCTCTGTGATTTCGAGAGCGTGGAAGGCGTTTTGTCGGGGTCGGCCTCCACCGTTTTCAATCGGTCGGCCACCACATCCAGCAGTTCGACGACCCCCTTCTTCTTCAGTCCCGCCAGTGCCGCCGCCGCTCCTGGAATGCGGGCATTCAGTTCGCTGCGCAGGCAGTCGGCCTTCTCAATCAGCGTCATCACCACTTCCTTCTGTCGCTCAGAGCGGCGCAGGGAGTCAAGCAGGAAATGCTGCGCCGTTTCGTTGTCGCGGTATTTTTCAGCAAGGCGCACATGCGTTTCCTTCTTGGCCACAAATCCCTGGCTGAGCCTTTCCTGCACCGTTATCTCGCCGCTTTCGATGAGGCGGCGCAAGGCTGGCAACACGCCCTTCACGCCTGTCAGCGTCTTCTGCAATTGCTCGATGCTCTGCGGCTTATGGTCGGCGAGCGCACAGAAAATTTGCTGCTCAGCGCCCAAGGAAGCTGAACCGATGACGGGAGGATGGGCGGGATTGTTGGCAACGCCTTCTTCATCTTCTGTCTCGTCGTTTGCGACGCGGTCTTTCGGAAGCACCACAAACGCTTCGCTCTCAAGTTTCAGTCCGGAGGGCAGTGCGGCCTTCATCACCTCGCCTGGCGTACACATATAATAATGAGCCATCCATCGCCACATTTCGAGTTGCGCAGGGAGCAGAAGCGGCGCTTCGTCCACCACTTCCAGAATTTCCTTTATCTGTATGCCCGCGGCGGCAGGGGTGCCGGGACAACGCACAACGATGGCGGTGTATTGTTTGCGCTTGCCGAGCGGCACTACCACACGGCTGCCCACAGTGACCTTGCCTGCCAGATTTTCCGGCAGGGCATAGGTGAAGGCACCAGGCAGGGCGAGGGGCAGGACGACATCGACGAGGAAGGGGGAGGACATGGAGGGGGGATTAATGGTTTATTGATAGGGTGGGGAAGGAGTATGGCGGTATAGGTAGGTAATCAGGTAAGTAGGAGTTCAAAATCCAGAAAAATCGTGCAGCATTTTTCAAGATTTTGAACCCCCTACCTACTTATCCTCTCATCTCACCTTCATCGGCACGCCACCGCGCATGGAAGCAGAACCAGCGACAGAAGCTGGTTGGGCTGGGAAGAGGAGCAGCGTGTTGTGGGAAGAGAAATAGCGTTCCAGCTGGTCGGGAAGGTGTTCCATATAATGGTGGTAAGAGAGCGTTCCGCGACGCGAAACAACGAAGATCACCATGTGGGCTTCCTTGGCGTTGTGGGCGATGGAGATGAAATTGTGCCATTCGTTATAGACATGACGTTCGGCACGCACGTTGAAGTGCTGGCGGTCCCACGTCTGCTGCAACGCTTCCAAAGTGCCACGTCCGCTGTAAGTCTCCACGCTGCAGCTCAGCTGCGTGGCGAGAAGGGCCACGCGCTTGGCCCAGGCGGCAAAGCCCGGCTCAAATTCCGCTTTGCGCGGCACAACCAGGTGGAGGCGCATCACGGTGTTGAGAGGTATGACAGGACGATAGACAAACACGTGCTGCTCCACGGCGGCCACCAGGTCGTTGGTGAGCTTTCCGTAGAAACTCTCAGAGAGGCGCGTTTTCTGGTGCAGACCGATGAGGAGGTCTGATATGTCGTTTTCCTTGATGGTGTGGGAAATGCCGCTGACCACGTTGACCGACCATCGGCTGCGTGTGACGAGTTTCACGTTGGCGGCAGCGGCAATCTTGACGGCTTGTTCCAATTGTTTCAGTCCACTCTCACGCGCGTCGGGGTCGTCTTCAAGTACCACGTTGAGCGCGGTGAGCGGCGAAGGCGCACCGGGAGTGCGCAACATGAGGGCCAGATTGACCAGCGGACTGACGTTGTCGGGGTTGGAGAGGGCGATGAGTAGGCGGTCGCTGGCTTCAACCGGCATGGCCACATCGGGCTTGCCGCTTTCAGCGATTTTCCGCGCGATGTTTTCCGTGGTGAACGAACTGATTACGCAGGTGACGAGGATGAACATCATGGTTCCGTTGAGCACGTCTTCGCCCAAAAGGTGCTGGCCGTTGGGCAGGATGATTTGGTAGCCAACGAGCACCACCGCCAGGGTGGCAGCTGCGCGGGAGTTGGTCAGGCCGAACATCAAGGCGCGTTCTGAAGCGGGCAGGCGATAGATTTTCTGCGTGAAGAAAGAGGCGAGCCATTTGCTGCCCGTTCCCACGACAATCATCACCAGGGCAATCAGGAATACGTTGGAACTTTCAACGAATGCGTGAACGTTGAGCAACATGCCGACACCAATCAGAAAATAGGGGATGAAGAGGGCGTTGCCCACAAATTCGAGGTGGTTCATCAGAGGCGACGACGGCGGAATGGTGCGGTTGAGCACAATGCCCACTAAGAAGGCACCGAGGATGCCTTCCATGCCAACAAATTCCATCAGACCGGCACCGAGAAAGACGAGGGCGAGCACGAAAATGTATTGCACGACGCCTTCATCGTAGCGGCGGAAAAACCAGCGGGCGAGGGCTGGGAAGCCTGCGACAATCAGGCCGCTCAACACCACGACTTTCACCAGCAACCATACCCAGAAAAGCCCAGAGGCTTCCCCTTTGAATGTGCCGCCGACAACGGCAAGTACAAGGAGCGTCAGGGTGTCGGCAACGATGGTGCCGCCAACGGCTATGCTTACACTCATGCGCCGCGACAGACCATAGCGGAGAACGATGGGGTAGGCAATGAGGGTGTGGGAGGCATACATGGCGGCCATGAGCACGGAGGCTGCGATGCCGTAGCCCAGTAAACTGTGGTTGGCCACGAAGCCAAGTGTTATCGGCAGGCCAAAACTAAGCAGACCAAGGACGAGGGCGCGCATCTTGATTTTTTGCACGTCCTGCATGTTCATCTCGAGTGAGGCGAGAAACATGATGTAGTAGAGTCCCACCTTGCCGAAGAGCTCGAAACTGCTGTCGCGTTCGAGCAGATGGAAACCGTGGGGGCCGATGAGAATGCCGGCCGCAATCATGCCCACGATTGAGGGTATCTTCAGACGCTCAAGCAGCATCGGCGCAAAGAGGATGATGCTGAGCACGATGAAGAATATCCATGTGGGGTCGGTGATGGGGAGGTATGTCGTTAGGTCTGTCATCATGTGTGCTGTGTATGATAAGTAGGTGACAATAAGTGGGAAGATATTGCCTGCAGCTTCCCTGCTACTTACTATTGCTTAAGGGATGTTCTATAAATTAGTTTTAAAGGAGATTCTTTATTTAGGATTGACTTGGCCGCTTTTACAGTTCTCACTCGCATCTTGCTGTATTTCAAAGACTCACATAGCTCGCTATGCTCGTCTTTGAAATACAACAATCTGCTTCGCGATAAATGTAAAATCGGCTCAAGCTAATTTATAGAACACCCCTTAAAAGCAGCGTTTGAGCAGTTGCGCAATCAGATACAGGCGATAGCGTATCTTGAAGGAGAGCGGCGTTCCGGCATACTCGCTGCCAAAGGAGGCATTGCCGCCGTGGCGGCGGTAGCAAACGAGCGGGGTGTCGAGCACGGCCACTTTGAAGAACGTTTTGCCAACGAGGAAGAGCCAGTTGTCGTGCGTGCAGAGGTTGCGCCGTTTCGGGAAAGGCAGGGCTTTGTCGCGCACGCTGCTCTTGAAGGCGAAGAGGCAGCCCAGAAAACCGAATTTGACGATGTTGCCCAGCCAAGAGCGGTGGATGCCGCGTTCCTTAAAGAACGAAGCGTGGGTTTCGCGGCCTTCGGCATCGGTGATGACGGCATCCGTCACCACGAAGTCGGCCTTCTCCAGGGCCTTCAGACAGAGGGCCACCTTGTTGGGCTTCCAGATGTCGTCTTGGTCGCAGAGAAAGATATATTCTCCGCGTGCCAGGGCGATGCAGTGCTCGAAATTCCCCGTATATCCCAGGTTCTTCTCATTTTCAACCAGGCGGATTTGCTGATACGGAAGGCTTTTGACAATCGCGACCGTGTCGTCAGTGGAATGGTCGTCGCAGACAATGATTTCATCGTTGTCATCCAATTGGGCGACGATGCTTTCAATCTGCTCACGTATGTAGCGGGCGCCGTTGTATGAGGCGATGCAAACGGATATCATTTCGAATATTTGTTTTTCTCTGAGAGTTCCTTATTGTATGCTTTATAGTAAATCCACTTATGGCGGTAGAATTTGAAGATAGAGCCGTAGTCCACGCAGCGTAGCATGCGGTAGTAGCGCCATCCGTCGGCCAGCGTGTGTCCGAGGGAGCGGATTTTGTTGATGACATAGTTCGTTCGGAAATCAATGGCACCGAGCGTGTTGCTGCCGTGTTGGCGATAGAGAATGGTAGGTTCTTCCACATATCCGATGCGGCCGCCGTTTTTAAACGTGACCAGTGCCATCCACACGTCGTGCATAATGGCCGCTTCCGGCATCGGGATGGAGAGGTCTCTCACGGCTTTGTTGAACATCATCGTGCATCCCGTCACGAGACAGTGGCCGCCGAGCATGTCGAGGTTGCAGAGGATGCGGGGCGAGATGCGGAACATCTCCCAAAGCGAGGGCGCAATCTCTTTCAGGTCGGAATCGACCACGAGCAGGTCCGTGTGGACGATGACTGGCTTCTCCGGCGCTTCGTTTTCCTCCTCCATCATCTTCTTCATGGTGACGAGAATCTTTTCAGGCAGCCATTCATCGTCTTGGTCGGAGAACATATAATAGTCGGCCTCCACCTTCTCCATGAGCGTCATGAAGTTTCGTTTCGCTCCCAGTTTGTCTTGGTTGTCGACCACCTTGATACGGGCATCGCGCTTTGCATAGTCGGCGAGAATTTCGGGCGTGTTGTCGGTGGAGAGGTCGTCCTGCACGTACAGCGTCCAGTTGGTGTAATGCTGTTTCAGAATGGAGTCAATCTGGTGTGGCAGGTATTTTGAGCCGTTGTAGGTGGCCATGAGGATGGCCACGTGTGGCGTTTGTTCTGTATTTGTCATGAGAGTTTAAGAAGTTCGTTATAGAATACGTTAAGCATCATGCAGCCGAAGGCGAAGACGATGACCAAGGATTTGCCGAAGGCTTCTGGCTTCATGGTCAGCGCAAGGTAGGGCACCATCACGATTTCCACCACGCCGAAGAGTTCTGCATAGCGGAATGCCATAACTGGCAGCGCACCGAGGGCGGTGAAGCAGAAATAGGAGATGGCAAACACCTTCAGAAGCAGCGAGAGGTTGGGCGCCTGCTCTTTAATGACGTCGTATTTCCAAAGAAGGAGATAGAAAACGAGGAGGCGCATGACGTAGACGATGTTGAACACGTTGATGGCGTCGCCCGCCATGCCGCTGTCGCGCAGTCGTTCATAAATCCAAAGCTTTTCCTGAATCCAGGGGATGGGCAGGGAAGCAATGGGGTCGAATCCGCCGAAGAAGAGCAGATAGCCCAGCAGGGGAATTGCGCCGATGACGAGGCGGCCGCGCAGCGTGAGGGGACGGCTCCCGAAAAAGGTGAGCAGGGGCAGCACGAAGGCACTATAGTGGAAACAGGCGGCGGCCAGACTAAAGAGCAGATAGGTGCGCTTCTCGCCTTTCGCGAGGTAGCTGAGTCCAACGAGGAAGAGACCGGCGGCCACGGCAACGCGGATTTGGGTGACTTCCTGATAAAGATAGAAATTGCCCATCCAAACCACCAATGCCAAGAGCCAGAATGGTGTGCTGCGCGTGACGGCCCAGGTGTGCAGGAGAATGCCGAGCAGAGCGTAGACCACAAACATGCCGCGCGGACTGTCGGCGAAGAAACTTACAAGGGCAGAGATGGCGGTGAAGGTAAATTCCAGAATCTGTTCAGTGTTGCCATAATAATATTGCACGTAGTTTTCGGAGTCTTGGTCGAGGCCAACGGGGCGGAAAGCGGCGAGCAGGAACAGCAGGGTTGCAACGGCTGCGAAGGTACACCAAACGGTGCGCGTCTTTTCGCCGTCGAAAAAGCACAGGGCGCTTGTGGCGGCAAACAGCAGAAGCAATAGGCCGAAGAATATCATGTTGGAGTCTTAGTTAAATGGGAGGCCGAAAGGGAAAAGGGCGTGCTTCAGAGCGTGTCCCGGTTTTCGCGGCCTCCTGTCGGTGTTGGAAGAATTGGGAATGGAAACCATTCTTGGGTTGGCGCCAAGCATCGGGATGCCGAAGCATCCAGCGTCTCACGCTTCGTTGTCCACCTCCATCTTCTTGACATCCTTCGCAATGAAGTAGACGGTTTGCACCAAGAAGCAGAGCATGGCCATGACGATGGCAAACATCATGCGCTTCGGGCCGGCAGGGCGCAGGGGGACGGTGGCATTTTGCAGTGTGGTGAAGGCTGGTGTCTTTGAAAGCACCTTTGCCTGGGCAATCGTTTCCTGCGTCTTTGCACCGCTATAGGCATTGAAGGCCAATTGGAGTTCGTTTTCCAAGTTTTCAGCCTTGGCCTTGTAAGCTTCCAACACGAGGTCTTGGTGGGAATCGCAATAGTCGGCATATTCCTTCTGCTTCTTCATGTAGTTGAGATAAGCGTTGTTGACAATCTCGTGCATGTGGTTGAGTTCGATGCGTGCTTTGTGCGTACGATATTCCGTGATGAAATCCTGCAGGCGTTCGCGGATGGTGTCGGCAAGCTGTGCGGCCACCAGTGGGTCTTGCGCCGTTGTGGTGATGGAGATGACGTCCGTTTTCTTGTCAACGGTGCAGGCGATGCCCGCCGAGATGGCGTCGGCCATTTCCTTTTGCTTTTTCGTGAGGTGGAACGGGTCGATGCGCTGGGCCTTGTCCGTGCCGCCTTCCTCGTCTTTCGATGAAATCAGGCTTCCCACATACATCATGGCCATGTCCCACCAAGGGGCTTTGCAGCCCTCTTTGAGATAGGTGCTGTATGGACCAGAGAATTTGCCGTCGCTGGTGGTGACTTTCACGTCGAAGAGCGGCACGATGAAGTCCGTGCTCTTCATGAGGTCAGGGTAGATGGTCGGGGTGATGGCGTCGTTGGAGCCGCCGAGGCTTCCTAAGTTGATGTTGGCCATAGAGGCGAGGCTTGACAGTCCGCCGCCGACAGAGGGCGTTTCATATTCAGGGGCAAGCATCACCTTCACCGAATAGTAGCGCGGCACGCAGCACATTAGCAGATAGAAGGCGATGAGGGTGGTGCCGACGGGAATGAGGTATTTCCTGCGTCTTGCCCAGATGATGCTGAAGACAACATCGAGGCGGATTTGTTTTTTGACTAATGATTTTACGTTTGCCATATATTGATGTATCTTGTTTACTACTTATCATGCCTGCCTGAAGCCGACGAGGGATTCAGACAGGCATTTTATGGGTGTTCAATTTATTGTGCAGATGGTCGGGTCAGCGTCTCTGCTATTTATACCGAATCCACTTCGCCATTTCCTTCAGGCTTGGCTTTTTGCCGTACATCAGAATGCCGACGCGGTAGATTTTACCGCTGAGCCAGATGAAGAAGATGGTGGTGGCGTAGAGCACGCCGAGGGAGAGCACTTCCTGCCACAAGGGCACACCAAAGGGGATGCGCACCATCATGACGATGGGCGAGGTGAGGGGGAAGATGGAAGCCCAGAAGGCGAGCGGGCCGTTGGTGTTTTCGGCGCTGTACATGGCGGCGTAGAGGCCGAATATCATGATGAGCACCACGGGCATGACAAACTGCGAACTATCTTCTTGCGCGTTGACACTGGCGCCGACGGCTGCGAAGAAAGAGGCGTAGAGCAGATAGCCGCCCACGAAGTAGAACACAAACATGATGCCGAGTTCGGCGAATGGCAGATTCATGATGGCGGCGAGAATCTCACTGGTTTCCGAAGGCATGCTCTGCTGCATGGCTGCCGTTTGTGCCGTGAGCATCGGGTCGGCAGGCAGTTGTGTCGCACCGAAGAAACTGCCGCAAATGAAGAGGATGGCGGCAAACATCACGCCCCAGATGATGACTTGCAGGAAACCCACGAGCGCCACACCGATGATTTTGCCCATCATGAGTTGGAAGGGTTTCACGCTCGACACCATGAGCTCTACGATGCGGTTGGTCTTCTCCTCCATCACGCTCTGCATCACGGCCGCGCCGTAGGTCATGACAAAGAGATAGATGAGAAACGTGAAGATGAAGCCTGCCGCGATGGCGATGTTGGTGTCGGAGGCGCTTTCGTGTCCGTTTTCTTTTTTGATGACGGTTTTGATGTTGAAGTCGCTCTGCACGTCGTCGATGATCTTGTCGAGCTGCGGCACGTTATAGCTTTTGAGTTTGGCACGCCGCACTTCGTTGTTGAGCACTTCGCGGGTGTAGCTCAGCAACTCATTTGACACGGGTTGCGGCGAATTGATGCTCACGGCCTTAGGATTGTCAACGAGGTTGCCCGTGATAACGATGACCGCTTCAACGTCCGCCCCGTCGGCATAGAAAGCGGCATTGTCGGCTTCTGCCGGTTCGAAGCGGTACGTGGTGTTGTCTTTGAAGAGCGCGACGTATTGTTGTGTTTTGTCGACCACCTTCACCACCTTCTGGTCGCTGTCTTTAATCGAAGCGAGCCAGAGCGGCACAAAGATGAGTGCCGCGAAGATGAAGGGCATCAGGATGGTGAGGAGGATGAAGGATTTCTTCTTGACGCGCGTCATAAATTCGCGCTGTATGATAATCAGTGTCTTGTTCATTTTCTATTCCGCTTTTAGAGGTTCATGAGTTGTGGCAGCATCTTTCGGATTCTCTGCCCCCACCACTTTCAAGAAGATTTCCTGCATGGATGGCATCTGCTCGCAGAAAGAGCGGATTTCAAGACGGCCGGCCAGGTCGGTAACGAGTTGGCCGTTGCTGACGCCAGGGGCTTTTGTGAGTTTGTACGTGGTCAGTCCACCCACCGTCTGCACGTTGTTGACTTCAAAGAGCGGCGACATCCCATCAAGGCTGCCGCTTGTGGCCTTCACCTCGAAGATGCCGCTGCGATAGCGCTCGCGCACCTCGTCGACTTTGCCACTCAGGGCCACTTGCGACTTATTGATGAGCGCGATATTGTCGCAGATGTCTTCAACGGACGACATGTTGTGGGTGGAGAAAATGATGGTGGCGCCTTCGTCGCGCAGGCGCAGTATCTCACGCTTGAGAATCTCGGCGTTCACGGGGTCGAAGCCCGAGAAAGGTTCATCGAGAATCACGAGTTGCGGCTGATGGAGCACGGTGATGACAAACTGCACCTTCTGCTGCATACCCTTCGAGAGTTCTTCCAGTTTTTTGTTCCACCAGGCCATGATGTCCAGACGCTTAAACCAGTCATGCAGGCGTTTTGTGGCCTCTGCGCGGCTTAGCCCCTTGAGCATGGCCAGATAAACAGCCTGTTCTCCCACCTTCATCTTCTTGTAGAGGCCGCGCTCTTCAGGCAGATAGCCGATGCGGGCCACATCATCGGCCGTGAAGGGGTGGCCGTCGAAGATGACTTCGCCGCTGTCGGGGGCGGTGATGCGGTTGATGATGCGGATGAGCGTTGTCTTGCCTGCCCCGTTAGGGCCCAGCAGACCGAAAATTTTTCCGCGGGGCACGTCAATGCTCACGTCATTGAGTGCCGTGTGGTTGGCAAAGCGCTTCACGATGTGATGGGCGCTCAAGAAAAAATCGTCCATTGTGGTGTCGATATTGGTATGGGTGAATTATTGGGATGACGAATGGCGTTAAGGGGCACAGGAAAAGGGGCCAGACCACAGGTCAGGGCTGCGTCTCTCCTTCCACAAACTCTTCCAGCAACATGTGTTCGCCGTCGAACACAGCATAGGAAAATTCCGTTATCCAGTCGCCGAGGATGATGGCCCGCGTGGTGCGCGAGAGCATGAGGTCGAGCTCAATGTGGCGGTGTCCGAAGATGAAATAGTTGATGTCGGGGTGTGTGGAGAGATAGTCTTTGGCAAATCGGATGAGTTCCTCGTTGTCTTCTCCTTGGTATTCTGGTTCCTTACCGTCCACGCGCTTCATTCTGCTGCGCCGTGCCCATTCCAGTCCAAAAGCCATGCCCCATCGTGGGTGTAGGGCGGCGAAGAGGCGCTGGCAGGTGGCGTTGTGGAACACGGAGCGGAGGAAGCGAAACGAACGGTCGGTCGACCCGAGGCCGTCGCCGTGTGCCAGATAAAACACCTTACCATAGATTTCCAGTGTGGTGCTTTGGCGGTGGATGGTCATGCCGCATTCCTTTTCAAAATAATCGTGCACCCAGAGGTCGTGGTTGCCCGTGAAGAAATGCACCTCCACGCCCATGTCAGTCAGTTCGCTGATTTTTCCAAGTAGGCGCGTGTAGCCCTTCGGGACGACGTATTTATATTCGTGCCAGAAGTCGAAAATGTCGCCCAAGAGATAAATGGCATCCGCCTTATGCTTGATGCTGTCGAGGAAATTGACCAAGCGGCGCTCTTGAGTTCGGGCGTGTGGAATGGCCAAACTGCCCAAGTGGGCGTCGGAGAGGAAATAGATATTTTTCATTGGGCTAAAAGCGTATTGTCGTTGGGGAAAAGATTGGCAGAAAGCTTTTGGGTTAGTAATGGCTTTACTTACATAAACCCCAATTCGAGTTTGGCCTCTTCGCTCATCATGTCCTTGTCCCATTCAGGCTCAAAGACGAGGTTGACGTGGGCTTCCTTTATGCCAGTGATGCCATCGAGCTTGATGCGCACGTCTTCAACAATGAAGTCGGCTGCCGGACAGTTGGGGGCAGTGAGCGTCATGTCAACGTCGAGCGTCCCATCATCGTGGAGTTCGATGCGGTAGATGAGGCCGAGGTTATAGATGTCAACAGGTATTTCCGGGTCGTAAACCGTTTTGAGAATTTCAACAACCCTTTCTTCCAATTTCAATTTTTCTTCTGATGTCATGTTGGGATATATGTTGGCTTGAGGTGTTTTAGAGGTTATTCAGCGCTTGGCCAGAAAGCTTTTTCTGTTTGAAGAATCCGGTGTGCGAACTGCGGCCGCCCAGGTTATTAGGGTGTTCAAAATTGGAATATTAAATATTGGCAGCAGCGCCCTTGCAGCGGAGATTTGCGCTGGCCCGCATAATCGTCTGTTGCGGCGCCAGCATTGTAGCTCACTTTGCGAGCAAAGTGAGCTACAGTGCTTCGCCTCAGACCTTCGCCGAATGTTCGCGCAGTGTCGCAACCGCCACTTGCTATTAGGCCCGCAACCGCGCAGAGATCTTTCTGGATTTTGAACCCCCATCTACTTATTATTACTTAGCTTCAGAGCCGCCCTTCATCGTTGTAGCTGTAATAGCTGCCGTCAGCGAGGACGATATGGTCAATGAAGCGTATGTCCATAGCTTTCGTCGCTTCCTTCACCCTTTGCGTCAGGCGGTCGTCTTCCCGGCTGGGCTTGGAACTGCCCGAAGGATGGTTGTGGCAGAGCGCAATGGACGTGGCGTTGGCGAGGATGGCCTCGCGGAGAACGAGCCGCACGTCGACCACAGTTCCCGTGATGCCACCGCGACTGACACAGACACTGCCGATGATGCGTAGGTTGTGGTTCATTAGCAACACGTGGCATTCTTCAACGGGATTGTCGCGAAGCTTGTTGAGGAAGTAGCGGTAAATGTCTTCCGACGATTGTGCGCTGGGGCGTTCCTCCACGTGCTCTTCCTGTCGCCGTTTGCCCAGTTCGCAGGCTGCAAGAATCGACACCGCCTTCGCCTCGCCGATGCCTTTATAGCGGCAGAGCTGTTCGAGCGTCATCTTGCCCACGTCGCCCAGACTATTGCGATGGTCAACGAGCAGGCGCTCCATGAGACTAACGGCATTCTCCGTTGTCGACCCCGACCCGATGAGGATGGCCAGCAGTTCGGCATTGCGTAGGGCTGAAGGACCATGCTTGATGAGGCGCTCTCTTGGGCGCTCGTCGGCTTTGAGGTCTTGGATGATGGTGTGATCGTTGTCGGCCATGACGTTTGATAACCTTCCTTATTTATAGAAATTCTTTTTGAAAGCTTCAAATTCGCCCTTGCCGAGCACGCAGCGGCGCCAGAAAGCACGGATGAATCCTGTGCCATAGCCAAGCAACTGCACATAAGCGGCGGCCACGGCGCGAAGGCCAACGCTCAGACTGCGGGCCGTGCGGGTGGCGTCGGCGCAGATGATGAGGGCAAAAAGCACAAACGGCGTGAGGCATACCCACCAATGGGGGCAGCCAAGGGCGGCGGCCACGGCGGTCAGCACCACCAACAGGGCGCAGCCAGCGGCAAAAACGGCAGGCAAGGCATGCACGAGTTTGAGCGTGCCAGGATGGCGCTTGGTGAGGTTGATGCGGGCGATGCCCGAGTTGTGCACTTGCTTGAAAAACTTTCGAAGGTCGGTGCGGCGCTTGTGCCAAACCCAGGCCTCTGGAAAGAGGCGGCAGGCATAGCCTTGCTCAAAAATGCGCGTGGAGAAATCGATGTCTTCGCCAAAGCGCATGTTGCTGAAACCATTGAGTGCGACATAGACCGTTCGGCGCACCCCCATATTGAACGAGCGCGGATAAAACTTGTCCATTTTCTTCTTTCCGCCACGGATGCCGCCAGTGGTGAAGAAAGACGTCATGGCGTAGTTGATGGCTTTCTGCATGGGCGTGAACGACTCATGGGCGCGGTCGGGGCCTCCAAAAGCATCGCAGGGTGCGGCGTTGAGTTCCGCGTCAACCGCTTGGAGATAGCCCTCCGGCAGCACCACGTCGCTGTCGAGGATGATGACATACTCGCCCTTCGCCCGTTCCACGCCATAGTTGCGCGAGCCGCCGGGCCCCGAGTTCTCTTTCATGAAATAGCGCACATTGAGCGCATCGGCATAGCGCTCTGCCACCTCTTGGCAGGGCTGCGATGAACCATCTTCCACGATGAGAACTTCGAAATCCTGAAGCGATTGTTTCGTCAGGCTCTCAAGCAGTTCGTCCACTTCATCGGGGCGGTTGAATACGGGGATGACAAAGGAGTATTTCATAAATAATTTTGATTACCTACTTAAAGTGCAAACTTACGCAAAATATGTGGAATATCCGAGATTTCGCCCAACGGATTTGCCCGAAAACCCAAGATTATGTTCCACTTATCGTTGCCTTTCTCTTGTCTGTGCCGCAAAAACTTGTTAGCTTTGCTGTGCGAGCCAGTGAATTGCTCTAATATTAATAAGTAGCCTACATAAGATAAATCGTTTCATGAAACCAATGAATATCCGAAAATCCCTCCTCTGCCTTTGCCTTCTGGCCGGCAGTCTCTTTGCTCTGCCTTGTTTCTCCCAATGCTTCAGCGGCAGTTACACCGCCGAATGGCAGTGGAACACAAACAAGAAAACCAATTGGCTCAACCTGTTGAGGCTCGATTTGAACCTGCCGATAAAAAGCGGAACCGACTATCTTGAAGCAGCAACGCTCCACATGGCCAAAGCCAAAGAGGGAATCGGGACAGACTGGCAGGCCTTTTCCAACATCGAAGCCGACAACAATGTGGCGGCCTTGGCCGTGTTGGGCTATCGCCACGCCTGGGAGAATGCCAATGTCTTTCTCGGTGTGCGCAACGTCAACGAAGATTTCTTCACGTCGGATGCCACGTCGCTCTTCGTCAACAGTTCGTGTGGCATCTTTCCAACCATCGCCGCCAGCTATCCCATTGCCAATTATCCCTTCTCTGGCTTGACGGTTTATTTTGATGTAAGCCGAAACGGATGGACCTTCAGGAACTCCTTATATAATGGTGTGGGCTACAACGGTTGGCGCCGCCACGACAATCCTTTTCTCGTGCGTCCGAAAGAAGACGGCGTTTTCAACATTTCGCAATTGGAATATTCCCACCGCGACGGGCATTACTTCGCAGGCGTAGCCGTCCACAGTCGGCAGTTTGCCGTTGACGAAGAAGGCGAATTGCTGACGGAATCTCCTGCGGCAGAAACAAGCTGCGCCTGGTGGGCCTATGGTGAGCAACCCCTGTGGAAAACCGAAGAAAAAAGCATTTCCGTTATGGCGCAGTATTCTGAAAACACCTGTCACTCAAACGCTTGCCGCCGCTATGGTGAAGTGGGCTGCGTTTATCAAGACAGCCGCAATGCGTGTGGCCTCTCTGGGCAGTATGCCCTTTTTCAACAGGGCCGCGAGTACTCCGTTGAAATGACGTGGCGGCATCAGCTCACCCGCTCCTTGGACGTGCAGCCATGCTGCCAATACGTCACGAATGCCGACGGCGATTTCTTTGTGGTCTGTGCCCGGCTGTGCTACGATTTCTGAGAGGGGAGGGCGGCAAGCTATAGGAACAAAATAATACGACAATATAAACTAATTTTGCCCACCGACTTACTTATATTATAGGAGCCGCTTCGCCGCATCTGCGGTGAGGCGGCTCTTACTTGTTTCCGCGCCACCTGTTAGTCTGGATTCGCTTGCCAAATGGGGCCGACAGGCTTGATGCATCTCAAACCAGACTCGCAGCGGGCATCCCCCCCCGATGCTTCGTAAACACAAATTCCCAACTTGTCAGCGAACTTCGCCCCGTCTGCATCCGCCTCTGCCCCCAGACGCATCCGCCTCTGCTCCCAGACACGACCGCCTCTGCTCCCAGACGCATCCGCCTCTGCCCCCAGACGCGCTTGCGTCTGCTCCCACGTTCGCAGAGGGAAATAGACCATGAAACGGCAGTAATAGATGCAGACTTTCAAGGCCCCTTTCACCAATTGCCAGCCACATTCTTGTTGATTTCCTGGAAACGTGGGTTACTTTCTAGACGTTTTGTTCATAGAGAGATAAGAAAACAAAACGTTTCACCCTGCATGGATAGTATAAACTAATTTTGAACACCTACTTACCATTACTAAAGAAGGCGTTTCAAGGCGTTTTACGAAAAAAACGTCCGCCAGTTTGTGCGCTCTCTGAAAGCAAACCCGCCCTATGGATAAAATAGAAATCACACCCAACACGAGTTGACTTTGAAGCATAAGCCGATGGCAGCCCCCCCACCTTTGCCAGCGAACTCGGAAAATGTAAATATACAGATTTGTTAAATGATGTAAAACGTCCGAATATTTATATTGAGAAGCTTCCCTCATCTAAACTTTTCACTACTTTTGCAATTGATTTCCTAAATTAATCTTTTGTTTGGGAGCGCCTCCAGATGGAGCGTTTTAAGAACAAAGGTTAATTTGAGCCTACGCCGAGCAGAAGTCAAAGGTCAGTTCTTCGGACCGAAGCAGAAGTGGGGTATGGGTGGGAAACAGGAGATCGACATATATTAAGGCGTTTATCAACGCTTGTTCTTGACCTTCGAAATCTCGCAAGTTTCATGTACCATCAAGACAAGGCAGCGATAGATGCCCAGGTGATGTGGTTATTCGCCTACCCAGTTTAGATGAGTAATGTCATGGCAGCACTTTTTAGTGCGTGCCATGACATGTCTCTTCGTTTCTGGGTAGCATCAGATGGTATATCATATCGGCGTGGGCTCTGTTCGTTGTTCGTTCGACGGTACAGGGCAAATGCGAGAGCCTCGAAGGTGGAACGACAACGAAAGGTTCACGCTTTTTTTATGTTTTCACACACCGTTAGTAAAACGCCAGTATTGGCAGAAAAGTCCTGAAGATCAGGGATGCGCTCAAAAATTGTTGTAAATCCGCCTTTCGTTGCGGACAAATAAACTCCCGTGGGCGGCTCATGTCCTTGGAACGTCTGTGTTTTTTCGCCATCAAAAAAAACTATAGAAAAATAGAAAATAATCCTTGTTTGCCAAGAAAATTTCATGCCTTTGCGGCAGACTATTAAAGCCGACATTGCAATATGCGTAAAATCGGATTAATGATAGTTTAATGGTGGTGGTGAAAAAACACCTTCGGATGTCAGAGCTTAAAACGATAAGAACTTAAGCATGAAAAAAACATCCGGGGAAAACATCACACAATATGAAAGAACATTGGCGAGAAAACCGGACGACACGTCCGTTGCCTGTTTTTCCAGAACGTAAGAAATGAACACATTGTCTAATGTGGAACCCCAAGGAGGCGGGGCAGAGCCTCTCAGCACCGGATTTGCCTCCGATGTCCTCCCCGAAGTCCATAGCCCGTCGGCTGCCGACTCACACACAGGGGTGTCCACGAACTATGCTCCGAAGGTAGCGCCGCGTTGGAAAGTGCCTTGCTGGTTTGTTCTGCGTGTCACCTACGGCCGCATCGATAAAGCCATCGAAGCTCTGAAAGCTAAAAACATACCCACTTATGTGCCGATGCAATATGTGGAGAGAATCGTATTGGGGAAAAAGAAGCGCGTCAAGCAGCCTCTTTTCCCCAATTTGATTTTTGCACGTATGACGCGCATAGAGTCGCATTCCATCGTCAAGTCTCCAGCCCCAACGGCCACTTACATCCGCTATTATCTCGACAAGACAGAGAAGCCCGAGAGCAAGACGGGCCTCTGTCCTCCCGTCATTCTTTCTGAAGACGTCATGCAGCACATCGTTCGTGCCACCATCACCTCCAATCCCCATGTCATGACCCTCCCCGTTTCTCGTTGCCATTTCAAGAGCAACGACCAAGTGCGCGTCAAGGAGGGCGAATTTAAAGGCTTTGTCGGCCGCGTCATCCGCGTGGCCGGTCAGCAGCGCGTTGCTTTGGAAATCAAGGGTCTCTGCTACCTCGCCACCGCCTTCGTTCCCAGTGCATTCTTGGAGAAGGTGGGGGAGAGTTCTGGGATTGGAAGAGAGGAACAGAAAGACGCGGAAGAAAGCGTTGTCTGATGATGCTGGAGGCTGCGGGGGTAGAGTGGACTTACCAACTTGAAATATAATAACTCGAAATAACTATGAAATCTGTATTTTTCTCATTTTTCCTCGTAGTTTTGTTAGGAGTGCAGTCGTGCAGTAGCGACAGTAATCCAATCATTGAAGACATTGAGGAGCCCAGTGCGGGTTCTTTTTCCATCTACAACAAGTCCGAAAAGAGCTATGTGAAGAATCATGGCGATGTCATTATTGGCGACACCTTGCTGATAACGTTTACGCCAAATTACGACTTTGTCGCCGAGAACTTCAAAACAACCATTTCGGTCAATGGCAAGACCATCACGGGCAATGAATACATTGTGGGAGAAGATTCGGAAACGCTGGATATTTCAGCCAAGTCAGAGGCAACGACTTCCTCCCATGTTCTCCGTGAACAATATGAAGCCAGTTTGAATTTGCTCTATGCCAACATAAAGTTGGATTATGTCGTTGCCATGGCAGAACTTTATCCTTTCGCCGTTCCAACCGTCAGCTACAAAGACAATGAAGGACAGCTCGTCAAACACCGCCTTACAGACAGCGATTTTGAAGTGTCGGAATTTGATGGTACGCTTTTTCACACCCATAGCAGACGCGTTTCTTACAGACAGCCATTAGGTTCGAAACGCGAGTTCCGTGTAACCTACGAACCGAATTACCAAGTCTCTCCGACAAAGCCAACCTATTATTTCTCCCACGACATTATGGTGCCTTATGTGTATATCTCCTATGTCAAGAACGGAGAAATCTTCAAGAACACCTATCAGAATTTGTCTATCGACCTCTCCGTTGAGGGTTCGAAAGCCGAGGGAGACGTTGAAAAGGAGGCCATCGGTGAATACCTCAATGCTCTAAAAAGCGTTGTCGACAAAGTGTCGGTGGAGATTGACAGAAACGGAAAAGTCCGCCTGACGAGATGACGACGGGTTTGTCTTTTGTGAAAACGTTTGCAAAAAGAGGGAGTGAATGGAAATGCGGGTTGTAAGTAGTGGAGATTGGGCGTGCGGCGCGGTTCGTTAAAGAACCGGAATGGCGGTGCGGCCTGTTGCAGTGCAAATGTGTTTTGAAGGACTAACAGGTTAAAGGGTGGTTCTAATAATTCTGATGAATTGATTTGTGCCTTCTCGGAAGCGTCTTTCAGAATATTAGAATATCTTATAGGACAATTAAAATTCTCTTATAAGACTTTTTTGAGGCAGTACAAACACTTAAAAAGGAGGTCAGAAACAGACAGAAAACAAATGGAACGCAAGGGGAATTTTAGCACTCGGAAGAGCGTCATCCCGCAGGTTGAGAACATAAAAAACGCTGCTCAGAAATGTGCGGCAAAACAACAAACCGAAAAAGCGTCCCTATTCAGAACTTGAAATGAACAAATAAAAACATATTGAGCTTTTAGCTCTTGTTCTCTCTACTTGAAATACCGCCAATATTTTCTCACGAGGACAAGCTGACTGAAAGTTCACGCTGATAAGGCGTGGACTATTCTATGCTTGTTGTGAGAAAGGTCACTTGGCGGTAACCAAAAGTAGAAGCAAGCAAAAGAATGGATGCACGCCTTTTTCATACAATAACGTAAAACATAATGAAGAAGACATTATCATTTCTAAGTTTGCTTTTTCTTCTTATTGCTTTTCAAGCATGCAAAAGTGATGACGAAATGCAAACACCTGTCGTAAACAACAAATACTATACGACAACAAATGACATCAACATTCTTAAAGAAGATGCTATGCAATACATTCAGGAGAATGTGGTAAATGATTCACTAATAGTATTTAGCAGCAACACTCCGGAGGATGCTCTACCCCAAGTTGGGGCAAATCTTTATGTCCCTGTTTCTTTTAAGACACCATACGGAATGCTTGTTAAAGTATTATCAATAGACAAGGGTTCTACTGTGAAAGTACAAACTGAAGCATTACCTCTTGAAGATGCTTTTGAATATTTATCTGTTGATACTACACTTTCTGTTATTACAGAATTAGATGGCGTTTTTGATAAAGATGGTAATCCCATCGAATATGAAATTGTAGATACGGCAGAAATAAACAATCCTAATATAGAAGACACTGTTCAGGTAAAAAATGTATCTACACGTGCGTCTTTTACATCTGATTGGAATTGGAAAAAGGAATGCCTTAAATTTCCGATAAAACTATACAAAGGTAATAGCGGTAAAGACAAAATCACTGTTAATGGTATGGTTTATGTAGGATTTGACAAGTTTGATCTTGATATTGATGTAAATAAGTTTAAAGTGAATTACATCAATCTGGATGCAACACCTTACATTAAACTTGCCGCAGAAAGTACCGTTACAACTGAAAGTAAAATAGAACTTGAAGACAGAATCGGTCAGCTTCGATTCAAAGTTACTGTTCCAACACCTATCGGAGTACCAGTCATTGTTCCAATCACCCTTTATATGTATGGAACATGTGGCATCAAAGGCGAATTGTCGGCAAAACTTGGACTTCAGTACAAATACAATTGTAATTGTGTGGCAACATATAAAAACGGACAATGGACGAGTAAAGCTACACATGGCGGTTTTGACAATAAGAGTCCTTGGATTGTCAGCGAGTTTGACGTAAAAGGCGAAATTTATTCGGGTGCTCGTCTCGGTTTACTTGCCGGTCTATATAGTGCAACAACAGGTATAGGCTTTAATGTTACTCCAAACTTTTCTTTGAGTGCAGAAGCAAAACTTGCTTCGCCAAATCTTTTGAAAGCCAACCCGGAGGTGGGTCTTAATCTTCTTGTTGGTGGTGATGTTTATTGCGTTGCTGAAATATTCGGCAAGAAACTGGGTAAATATTCCCTCAAATTCCCGGATTACACTCTATGGTCCACCAAAATGTATCTTCTGCCCAATATAGAGAACTTCACTGCGACGGGGGCAAGTTCCTCAGCAGATATAAGTTGGAGCCATAATGGCCTATATTTCCTTGAACCATTAGGAATAAAAACAGGAACAACTATATTTGAAGATGACAAAATAACAGAGCGTGTCTCATATACGCCTTCCCCTACAAGCAAAAACAATATGGGATATTGTACATACAATGTGACGGCAACAAATCTGAATTCTGGTAGTACATATTATGCTGCCCCATTTGCATCTTGGAAAGATTTCAAATGGTATGGGGATAAAGAAGAAATAACGACAGAGGCAAATTATAATCTGGGATTTAGATGTGCAAATCATGATTATGATGTTATTAGTTTTAATTTCTCATTGAATAATACATCAGGAAATACCATAGATTATACAACAGAAGCACAAGATTATGATGGAAGTCCGATGAGAGTTCATATTACGGGTAAGTATAATTCATCAACAAAGACGCTTGATGGAATTTTTGATTTCTATTTTTACAATGATCCAAATCAGCAAAGAAAAGATGGATTTTCTGTTTCATTAGCAACAGATGATAGCGGATATGTAGATTGCAGTAAGGTCGTTGATAATGGAGGATGTTATGCCGCATTGAGAATCTACAAATCCTCAAATCGGCAAGCAGCAAGGAGAAAGTACAATAAAGTATTAGTTGAAGATGATTGTAATGTCGGTATATTTAATAAAAACTACGCCAAATGAAAAAAATATCATACCTATTAATCTTATTGACAGTTTTAGTAAGCTGTTCTGATGAAGAAAGTTCATCGTTGTCAATTTCAAATAATGAATTAAGTTTCTCTGCTGATGGTGGAGAACAAATCGTGAATATTAGTTCTGATGGTGTTTGGGAATGCGATTATACAGAAGATTGGCTTTTGGTACGCCAGCAGCAAGACCGTATACGTGTGATTGTTGATGCTAACTCTACAGGGAGTGAACGTTTAGCAAGTATTCGGATTCTTTGTGATGGAGAAGCAAGAAGCCAAATAACTGTCAAACAGTCTGGATTGACCTTGGATTCAGATAATTCCAGTTATGAAATCCAATATGCTGGAGAAGAAAAACTTATTCCTGTAGATTGCAATTCAGACTGGAGTATAGATAATCCTTGTGAATGGATTGATGCTCAAAAAGAGAACTCAAATCTCAGAATTGTTGTATCACGAAATTATCGGATGCAAGAACGTTCAGGAGAAATAACATTGAACGCAGGAGAGTTGTCTAAACGTGTTATCATCAAGCAAACAGCAAGCCCGTGGTATGAAAGTTTTGAAATGGTAGATGTGGAATCTGGAAGTTTCTATATGGGTGCGCAGAAAGAATCTTCATCTAAAGAAAACTATGATGAAAACGCATATATGGTAGAATCTCCCGTTCATTGCGTAACATTAAACGATTATGCTATAGGAAAGTTTGAAGTAACACAGGGGCAATGGATGGCTGCAATGGGTAGCAATCCTTCTTCTATACAAGGGGATGACCTACCTGTTGAAAATGTTACATGGGAACAAGTTCAAGAATTTATCGCACTGTTAAATGAGAAATCGGGAAAAAAATACAGACTACCCACCGAAGCCGAATGGGAATATGCTGCAAAAGGAGGAAACAAATCAGAGGGTAATAAATATAGCGGCTTTTCTGTTCTTGGTGCTTGTGGGTGGTATTATTCAAATAGTGAATCATCTACTCACGAAGTTGGAACTAAATATCCGAATGAACTTGGCATATATGACATGAGCGGTAATGTCCGTGAATGGTGTAATGACTGGTTTGATTATTACACATCCTCTGATGTAAGCAATCCAAATGGTCCTGATTATGGAAACATGAAAGTAAACAGAGGCGGTAGTTGGACTACTCCTGCTGTTAATTGCCGGAATTCTTACCGTCACACAGATTTCCCGTATGAAGCATCACAGGATTTGGGCTTCCGACTTGCGATATCTATTGAATAGAGTAAAACAATCTTTGACTTAAACTTGTTAGTTCAATGATTAGCCCTGTTATAATTGTTTGTAGCAGGGCTTTTTATATATAAGCAAAAAGAGAGTTACCGTATGTCGTAAATAACGTGAGTTCGACGAAATTAGCCAAAGCCTTGGATACTTGTGGATGCCCAGTATAGCTTTGAGCTAGAAGAGAAAAATACCTTTTTACATACGTGTCGTCTCCTCAATTTTGAAGAGACTGGATGTTTGCGCTGTATAGAAAACTAATATTGGGATTTGTATGTTACTTAGGATACTCATAATCCTTTTTTAGAGAAAAACTTGTAGGCAGTGTCTTTCAAGTTTAGGATATAAGATTCTCGGCTACCCAATGGTTACTTTTTTGTTCCGTGCATCATAAATAACTAAAATCTAAATTTGGGCAATGCGCTCATTTAGTTAACAACTATAATACATAAAGAAAATGGAAACAAAGAAGGAAATTCAGAAGACCCAGGTATTCAATGTCATCATCCTCGATCGTAGCGGTTCGATGGGGTGCATACGCCGAGCTGCTGTTGATGGGTTCAACGAGACTTTGGCAGGTATCAAGAAAGCCCAGGAGAAGTTTGCCGACACCCAAGACCATTTTGTGTCGTTGGTGACATTCTGTAGCTGTGATACAAAACGTTTGTATGACAATACCCCGGTGGCGGAGGCCAATCCGTTGAAGATAGAGGATTTCCAGCCGTGCTGCTCGACCCCTCTCTATGACGCTATGGGCTTCACGCTCACTCGTATGCACAGACATGTTCAGGGGTTGCCGGATGCGATGGTGGTCGTTACGATCATTACGGACGGTATGGAAAATGCTTCCCGCGAGTACAACGGCAAGAGCATCAAGGAACTTGTGGAGCGACTTCGTGGTGAGGGATGGTCATTCACCTATATGGGAGCCAATCAAGACTCTGTTGAGGTGGCCATGTCTATGTCTATCCGCAATGCACGAAATTTCGACTATAGCGACGTGGGTACACGTGCTTCGATGGAGAAGGACTGCAACACTCGTATGAATCTCTTCAGCCGTCTGGCAAAACAGAAAACAGATGAGATGAATGACTGTTGCGCGGCTCCAGCGTCAGAAGCAGACCGCCGCAACCTATATGCAAGTATGGCTAATGAAGCCTTTGATGAAGAGGAAGGTAAATGAAGCGGACATCCATGAAAACTCTGAAGGTAAGTAGGTGGTCAGATTTATGATATTTGACCACCTACTTGTTCTTTCACCATCACTTAGAAGAAATCTTTATCACAAAAAAACAGGCTGCACCTCGGCAAAGCATTCAAACAAGCTTGATGCTCTGCCGAGGTTTGTTCTGTATCAGACCATCGACTTCTGAAGGACCCCTTGGCGCGGCAAATACCATTTTTCGGGGCGGAATCCCCTTGCCGAATCCTCTGTTTTCTGTTCTGCCGTCAAAAAACTGTTTTTTTGTTTTGCCAAGTGGGATAAAACCGCCATCTTTACAGATTATAAGTAGGTGTTCAAAATTAGTTTATACTATCCATGCAGGGATAAGCCAGTTTAATATTGCCTTGCCGCATTCTTTTGCCCCTACAACTGTCTTTCATCAGTCACGTAGCCCGCTACGCTCCTTCTTCAAGACAGCTGTAGGAACAAAATAATACGACAATTCAATATAAACTAATTCTGAACACCTACTTACGAATATAGCCCTCCCCAATAATCAATCTCACGCTTATGCGACCTTTCATCTGCCTCCTCCTTTGCCTCATCTGTTCCCTTCAAATCGCTGCGAAGACGAAGCGTGCGCTCGTCATCGGACTCGGCGTGCAGGCCGATAAGGAATGGGCGAAGATAAACGGAGATAAGGATGTGGCTTATGTGAAGGACATGTTGCGGACGGCGGGCTTTCGGCAGGTGACAACGCTCGTGAACCAACAGGCCACGAAGGCGGCCGTTGTCAAGGCTTTCAAGCAGTTGGCAGGGGCGTGCGATGAGGGAGACGTCGTGTATGTCCATTATTCTGGCCACGGGCAGCAGATGCGCGATGTGCATGGAGACGAGGTCGACGGACTCGACGAGTGCTGGATTCCCTACGATGCCTATATGAAAGCCTGCGATAAAGACCGGGGCGAGAAACATCTCACGGACGACGAGGTCAATTATTACCTCAGCGCCATCCGTCGGCGGGTGGGCGAGAAGGGAAAGATTTTTGTGGTGGTTGATGCCTGCCACAGCGGCGATGCCACGCGCGGACTTGCCGATGACGAGGTGGTGCGCGGTGTGGAACGAATTTTCGAGGCGGCCAAGGCGCTCGTCGCACGGGGAAAAGCCAAGCCGGAGAATCATCCGAATGCAAAGCGCCTGCCGGAATTGTGGGTGACAATCAGTGCGTGTCGGAGCGACGAGGTGAATGTGGAAATGAAAAATCCAGCGGTTGGCAAACTGACTTATGCCTTGTATCGCGAACTTCAAGTCAACGGTGGCTGCAACAACGACCAACTGATGCAGTGCATCCGTAAATTCTTTAAATACAATGCCAGCAGCGCTGTGCAAAACCCGCAGATGACGGGATATTACAGAAAGAGAGATAACCTAACAGACATTTTAAGATAATGGAAAAGGCCAAATTATTTCGCTCGCCGCTTCAGGAGCGTGAAGCAAAACTGGTGGCGGGCGTTAGCAGAAAGGATGTGGGGATGCAGAGCAAACTCTATGACTATTGCAAGCGATATTTTTGGACGAACTATCGCGGCTTGTTTTTCATCAACGAAAACGATGCCGTGGAGATTTTCCAAAATTCCTTCATCACGCTTTGGGAAAACATTGAGCGCGGGAAAATCATGGCTTGCGATGGCATTGTGGTGGGAAAAAACGGCGAGCCGCTCAACGGTAGCATTCTCACCTATTTTATGGGCATTGCCAAGAACAAATATAAGGAATGGACCAGGAGCCGCCCAACGCTCTACAATCCTGAGACGGAGCAGCAGATGACGGATGAAGAGTGGGGCAGGCTGGACGCGGTGGACGTTTTATACGACCCGTCGGAAAATGCGATGATGGACATCGTCTCGGACGTGATTTCGCGTATGTCGAAGCGGTGTAACGAGGTGCTCTCGAAGTATTATTATGAAGAAAAGAGCCTCGATGCCATCTTGCAGGAACTCCCCAATTTTGAATCGAAGAATGCGCTCAAGACGATGAAATACAAGTGTATGGAGAATTTGCGAAAGTCGGCGCAAGAGATTTACCACAGATACCTAAACTCATAATTGCAACTCCAACTGTTTATGGATAAGGATTTTCAAGATAGAATAGATCGTTTCCTGCTCCACGGCAGCGAGATGACAAAGGAAGAACGGGCCGCTTTCTTGGGCGAGATTGAGAACGACGAGGAGAAGAAGGCGCAATATCAGTTCACCATCATGGTGAGAGATGCCATGCGCAGCCGCATGAGCAAGTTGGAAGCCATGAAGGTGATGGAATACTTTGATCATGTGGCGTCTGCGGACAATGCGCCCGCTTCAAATCCCTGTATGCCTAACAATATGCCCTGTGCGGCGTGTCCCTTGCCTGCCAAAGAGCCGCGCAGAAACAAGCGCTGGTATTTCCTTGGTGGCATAGCAGCCCTGTTTGTCGTTGGTTTCTTCTTGACCATGATGTTTGTCAACAACGGCGCGGAAGGTGTGATGCGCGGCAGCGGCGACCAGTTTGACGGCACGATGCCGGCAGCGGTTGACAGTCTTGACAACGACACAGTCGATGTGGAAAACAAATGTGACACCGTTAGGTGATAACCTCCTATGTCAAACCCAATGAAAAAAATATATCTACTTTCGTTGCTCTTCAGCGCGGCATTTGCTTGCGTGCCGCTTCCTTCTGCGGCGCAGCACCTCAGCGAGGCCGCAGTGACTGCCAAGATGAACGAGGCTTTTGCGCTCGAAAAATCCAAGAAAAACGCTGAGGCCCTCAAAGCCTTTTTGGAAGTTGGGCGCAACACCGTGCAGCAACGCAGTGAGGCAGAACGCCAAACGTACGTCATCAGCCAGACAATGGCCTGCAGCTGTTATCGTAAATTGGCGTGTTATGAAGAGGGCTATCTTTTGGCCAAGAAACTCCTGCAGGGGCGCCTAACGGAGAAAGAGCGGACGGAGATAGGCGCATTGTATGCTTACAATGGCTATCTTTATGGCAGCCGTTATATGAAAAAAGCCAGCAAGGACTATCCCCGGGCGCGTGGCATTTTCGAGGAAGTGGCGCCGTATGCCGATGCCACCGTGGCGAAATATCTCCTGCCCAAAATCCCTCTCTCGTATTATTTTGAAGGCGCGGAACACGAAAAGCAGCAGGAATACGGCGAAGCGATGGTTTGCTACCGGAAGGCCTTTGAGGGCTTCCAGAAAAACGGCAAAAAGAGCGACGTCATCTCCTCCCTGAAGCGTATGGCCAGTTGTTTGGAATATACCGAAGATTTCACGGGCGCCGTCGCTGAACTCCAGCGAGCCTTGGCCATAGCGAAGAGCGCCGGTTTGTCCGACGTTCAGATGGACATACTGGCGCTGCTGGAGAAAAACTATGCCCAGATGGGCGATGATGAGGCCGCGCGGCAGTATGCCTTGAGCATGGATTCGCTCGTTGACATTTACTCTAACGAGTCCATGAAATTTGCCTACTATTATGCCAGAGGCACCCAGGCTTTCCAACGCAAGGACTATCGGACGGCAGAGCGCTGGCTCTTGAGCGCGAAGGAGATGGCTGAGGGCACAGGCATCTGTGCGACAGCAGGCAACAAAAACGAGGTCTATACCCAGTTGCTGTCCCTATATAAGCTCTCCCAGCGTTTCGACGAGGCTTTGGAATATGCCAAGAAAAACCTCGTTGAATTTCAGAAAATCATGCCGAGGGGCGATGTCAACTACAACATGCCCTATATGTCCTTGGCTGAAATCTATCGCATGAAGGGCGACCGCCAGCAATGTATGGCGGCCGTTGATCGTCTTTTTGCCAACATCCAGCAGATGCAGGAACCCAGGCAGCAGGCCGCGTTGTATCGTCTGCGCGGCTTGTGTCATTCCAGTTTTGAAGAACACGAAGCCGCCTTGGCCAACTATCAGAAGGCCGATGCCATCCTGGCCGCCAAATATCCCTCGGCCGACGCCGAGCGCGTGGTGCTCATGGGCCTCATTGCCGGCATGGAGCACAAGATGGGTCGACATGCCGATTCGGAAACCCACTATCGGGCGTATGCCAAAAACATGGCGGCGCTATATGGCGACGACGATGTGAAAACGCTCACCGCACAAATCTTTCTGGCCAATGCTGAAGGTTTTGCGGGGCATTTTGAAGCGGGCTGCAACGATTATGTCGCGGCGGCGCAGCGCTTGTGTGAGGTGCTGAAACGGCGCATTCCGCTGATGAGCCAATCGGAGCGCGAAGCCTTTTGGAGTCCCCTTTCTATGCTCCTCACGAACATGACGCCCTATGCTTTGGAAATCAATCAAAGCCAGACGCCTTTCACAACGGCGTGTTACGATGCCTTGGTGCTCTCGAAGGCTTTCTTGCTCGATTCCGAACGCTCGCTCTATGACTTCCTGAAGCGTGAGGGAAATGCGGAAAACCTGCGCGACTATCGGAAGCTCTCCTTGATGAAGAGCCAGATGAAAACCTTGAAGGAGGAAGGCACGGTTTCTGCCGACAGTCTGTTGCATCTCGCGAAACAAACATCGCATTTGGAGGCCCAACTGGCAACGCGCTGCCAGGGTTGGCGCGACATGGCCGCGTTTATGGAGGCCGACTATCAGCGCGTTCAGCAGGCGTTGGCGCCGGGAGAGGTGCTGATTGACTTCACGGATTTCGTCACCAAGACAAACGGGCGCAAATATGCCGCCTTCGTCGTTCAGAAAAAACAGCAACACCCGCTTTTGAAACCGCTCTTTGCCGAAAGCCAGATGGATTCTCTCAACATCGCGCGGCCCGACTTCTTCTATGATGAAGATTTCGCCCCCGACGTGTTGAAGTTGCTTTGGGAGCCCTTGAAAGGGCAGGTGGCAGAGGGCGCAACGGTTTATTACGTCCCCTCGCAACTGCTCTTCCGCGTGGCATTGGAGTCGTTGCCCCTTGCCGACGGTTCGCTCCTCGGCGATCATTACAACTTCGTCCGCCTCTCATCGGCCCGCGAACTGCTCGGACGGAAGCAGGCGCCGAAGACCTATGCTGCGAAAACGGCGGTGGTCTATGGCGGATTGAACTACGACATGGATTTGCTTGCCATGCAGGAAAAGGCAAAGCAATATGACCTCTCTGGCCTCCTTGCCGAGCGTGGCGGCCTGCTTCGTGGAGATTCCGTCTATAGGCATTTGCCTGGCACGGAAAAAGAGGCGCGTGCCATTGCTTCCAGCCTGCGTGCCGAACATTGGGACGTCTCGTTGTTTTCTGGCAACAACGGAACGGAAGAATCCTTCCTCCGCCTTCATGGCCGTGCGCCCCGCTTGCTCCACATCGCCACCCACGGTTTTTATTACACGCCGCTCGAGGCCGCCAAGGTGGATTATCTCAAAGGCTACGACGATGCCATGTTGCTTTCTGGTCTCGTCTTTTCCGGTTGCAACCATGCGTGGCTCGGCAAACCGCTGCCGGGCGGTGTGCTCTCCGGCATCTTGCAGGCAGAAGACATCGCGCGGATGGATTTGCGCGGCACGGAGATGGTGGTGTTGTCGGCCTGCCAGACAGGACAGGGCCGCGCCACGGCCGAGGGACTTTACGGACTTCAGCGTGCCTTCAAGAAGGCCGGCGTCGGCACCATCGTGATGTCGCTGTGGGCGGTCAAGGACAAGGCCACCCAGGATTTCATGACAGCATTCTATGAGCATCTCCTGAAAAACGGCGCCCAAAGCGACAAGCGTAAGGCGTTTGAAGCCGCCAAGAAGGTGGTGCGGGAGAAATATAAAGAGCCTTATTATTGGGCGGCCTTCGTGATGCTCGACTGATGGTTTTGGGGACATGCTAATTGCTGCGCGGTTTTGATCCAAATAGCATAGCGGCATAGCAACAAGGGGCGCTGCGCGAACATTTGGCGAAGGTCTGAGGCGAAGCACTGTAGCTCACTTTGCTCGCAAAGTGAGGGGGA
>OLWK01000174.1_pt1 | contig 41314 bp, 38 predicted proteins | sample 1674141 | NCBI WGS metagenome assembly OLWK01 (sample SAMEA103958148, study PRJEB25191) | human gut metagenome | reverse complement strand
ACTCTTTTCTTGTCTGGATTTGGTGCTAAATATCATATTTTGAAGTGACTCTATTTTCTCACCAAGAGATGCACACCTGATTTCTTCATTCCCATCTGGCCCCGTTTCAAAATAATACTCAATAGGCTTCATGTAAAAAACACGCTCTTGCTTGCACTCTTTGCAATAAGCACTAATTTTAACATTTCCTTTAAGCAACTCAATTAAGTAAGCAATATTATCTTCATCTATTTTCATGGAATCATAAAGCCCAGCTGTTTGCAAAAAATTTGCAAATACATTATCTTTACTGGAAACTATATTTGATGGTATTGAATCAAAAATATTATGTCTCACTTTATTTTCTCCTTTACTACCGCTTTTTCAGGCACTTTCTCCTCATATTCCTGTTTCAATTCCTCTGCCAAATACGCATCGCTCATGCAGTGCATATCAGAAACACCATCACGGATCAGCTGATAGACCTGGGAATGATAAAAGAAATCCAATGCCACATCCAGTGAAAGTCCCTGCTGTTTAGCAAAACATTCGATAACACGGCTATATTTTTTCTGAAGCAAAATCGGATTTGCTGTCATAGTGTTTCACTCCCTTCAAAATGCAACAGAGACAATGCTTTCTCTGTGCGGAAACATATTTGCAGGTTCGGCTTTTCATAACGCAGGCGGTTGATAGCTTCCGTTTTATCAATCAGTCCGTCAAAGAACAGCTCCACGGTATTAAACACCTTATCGTTGGCAACACCACCCACAACAAAGTCATAATCCGTCGAATCTTTTCCGCTGCGACAGTTCAGAATGAAATCCAGCCACTCTTCGGAATAAGAATCGAATTTCAGCGTTTTCAGTTCAGCTTCCCGCCTTTCATCATATTCATACCTGGAGATAATACCATCTTTCCCACGGCGTTTGAACTTACCACACCACTTCGCCGCCTGTTCATACAACGGCGTGACATAGAAGCCACGCCCGAAGTCTACATTGGGGCGAGAATGAACCAAATCCGGCTTTGCAATTTCTAAGAAAGAACCATGATAGAGAATCATACTTCCACACCCCTTTCTTTCATCACGTCAAGAAGGTCATCAACGATATATTCCCGACTCTGGGTATGCAGCACTTCATATTCCGGCACAATGTAACCGTTCAGAATATCGCTTTGTTCGGTAAATGCCTGATAGACACGCTCTGCATCCACACCCAGCTTTGCTGCTACATTTTCAATACAAAATACAGCAAACTCCAGCTCACTGGAATTTTTGATTTTTTCATCTGCCATAATCTACACCACCTCCTTCGAAATCACTGTTCTCGATTTGAACGCTTTTCTCCGTGATATGTAAAGGTTTCATAAGTTATGCCTTTTTCAGCTCTTTGTTCAGTAGTAATTCCGGTCTGATGATTTGAGCCTTCAGCAATTGAAAGTTGCGGAAGACCTCTCTGTAAGATAATCTGCATATAAAACATCTCCTTCCTGCCATATTTTTATGTTATGCAATAATCACCAATCACTATCCCAGTCACTGCCACCTGAATCCCAGCTATCACCGGAATCCCAATCATAATCGCTGTCATAATCACTGCTCGAGCTGCCTGAGCTCTCATAATGTTCTTCATAATAGCCGCTATTTTCAAATTTGATAATCGAGCTGTCCCACACCAGATCTGAATAGTCAAAGCCATATAGAGATTTGTTATCCAAAACCTCCTGTGGAACAGCCGAGCGGCTGATTTCATTATAATCATAGCTGTCGTCATCGTATTCGAACCAGCTATAATGACTGTTTACATAGACTGTGTCATTATACTTAAAGTAATCTGTTTTGCAATAATTGTGTATAGGTGTAATGAGCACAAGTGCAATTAGAAGTACAGTAATAAAATAATGCATGGCATGGCGCATTGGACTGCCTTTTGGCTTTTTAAGCCATGCTGCGTACATTCCAAACGGCTTAAACCTTTTGTGATTTTCAATAAAGTCTGTCAGGAAAAATGCGCCTACAATACCGGCAATACCCGATATCAGCAAATCCCAGCCAATGCCCTTATACGTATCATTGAGTGCAAATCCAACTATAATCAGGGCAATGAACATAACAATGCCTATAACCATAGCAATAGATGGCTTAATGATATACTCATTTACATTTTTAGATGAAAATGTATCTGAAAACATCTTCTTCGTTTCCTGAGCAAAATCCTCATTCGTATGCTTCTGCTGATGCGCTTTTTGATTTAAAATCTCATCCTTTAATTTAAGATACAGCTCATTAACGGCATACGCCTCATCTGTACCCTGATATCGCACCGCACGAGTGCCGTCGGCCTTATTTTTGTAGACGATAAATTCATTTTCAGCCTGATAAATACCAAATGCCCTAGGCTGTCTGTAGTCGATTCCTATAAAAAATCGTGTGATTTCATATGGTGGAAGATGTCTGTCCTCGTACCATTTTGCAAGCTCTGCTATGGTCTTTGGTGTACCGTCTGCCGTCCTTTTTATTGAATTATTGCTGGCTCCACAATAAGGGCACTGCTCAACAGTCTCAGGTATCATGGAACCACAGTATTCACATTTAATCTCCAATTTAATTCCCTCTGACTTTCTAAAACCTAAATTTCCATAAATATACTATCAAATATACTCCCCAATGTCCATAATTCAGTTATTATTATTCCTAATCAAAATCTGTATGATTTTATCATAATTTTCCGGTCTGTGTGGAAACGTACAGTCTGTGCATACCTTGATTTTTTTGCCATTCTTCTCTATGTAGGTCTTACTTCCGGGACAGTTTGGCATACTATACATAGGACAATAACAAAACAGACAATTAAAGTCATCCGAAAGTCCCTTGTGGCACGGAAAATATTTGCAATCTGTGTTTTTAAAGTATTTATAAGAGTTTTCCATTTTTATTCCTTCTATATTCATATGCTTTTCTCACAAGGCTCTCTGCAAAATGCGGATTTGACGGATAATACAGGTGCGGAAACCCAAGCCAGTAATTATCATGGCTTATCACGCAGTCGTAGCTTCTGCCTGTGGCCGGCTTGGTCGCAATACAATCGGCTCCGTTATCGGTGCTGTCGTAATAATGAAATTCATGCGCCTTTATTTTTTCATTTGGCGATAGAAAATTGCTATGCTTTTCCGCAAGCTCAATATATCCGAACCTGACCAGCTTTCCCTTAAAATGACACCCACCATCCAATGCGCCCACAAGCTGCGACACACTCACATCATTTTGTGTATCTGTATTATATTGTGTATCTGCTTTGTTTTGTTCATCAGCCTTGTTTTGCTCATCTGTATCATCACAGATATTATGTATATATGTGTGAAGATACATAAATCCTCCACACTCTGCAACCGTCGGCATTCCGGCTCTAAAAGCTTTTTTTATGGCATTCAGCATAGATACGTTTTTACTCAGTTTCTTTGCATACAGCTCCGGATAACCGCCTCCAAGCAGCATTGCATCACAATCCTCTGGAAGGCTGGTATCGTGCAGTGGCGAAAAATACAGTAATTGTGCTCCGCATTTTTCGAGCATTCTTAGGTTATCTTCATAGTAAAAACAAAAGGCTTCGTCCATGGCAACAGCTATGTTTACGGTATTATTTTGGTCTTGAAGCCTCATAGGCTCTGCATTTTTTAAGGTTTGACGCTTATCTTTATCTGCATTTTCGCTGTCACCGATTTCATCAGCATCTTCTGCTATATCTATAAACAAATCCATATCTATTGTCTTTTTTAGTCTGTCGGCAGTTTCATTGAGCTGTTTTTTTATATCTGAAAGCTCATCCGGCATGACAAGCCCCAGATGTCTGCTTGAAAGCCCAATATCCTTTTGTTCCGGGAAATACCCGACTACTTTTACGGAAAGCTCCTTCTCTATCAGAGGCTTTATGATGTCATAATAGCCCTTCGACATCCGATTGAGCAGAACCCCCTTAATCAAGTGGTGCGTGTCATACTGCAAAAAACCGGCTATAAGAGCAAGTACTGACTTTCCCATGCCCTTTGCGTCCACCACGAGTATTATCGGAGTCTGCGTTACCTTTGCCAGATGGTATGACGAACCCTGCTCATATATTCCGCCAAGTCCGTCATATAATCCCATCACGCCCTCAAGCACCGCAAAATCACCATCGGCTCTTTCATCTAAGAAAAGCTGCACTGTTGTCTTTTCATCCGTAAAAAACGTATCGAGATTTTTGGATGGTACGCCAAGCACCTTTTTGTGAAACATCGGGTCAATATAATCAGGTCCGCACTTATATGACAATACGTTTTTTCCGCTATCCTTTAAAAGCTGCAGTAAAGCGCAGGTTATCATTGTTTTTCCACTGCCGCTTTTGGGTGCGGCTATCATAAAACGATTTATTTTCATGTGTTCATCCTTTATTTCATCATATACCTTAAGAATATTAGCCTTTAATGATTTATTACGGGTTGTAGCATAAAAGCCCGGGTTAAAATTCAAACGAACATATCCACACCGGATTTTCTGCCTGCATCAGATGGTAATGTCCTATCTGCTTTGAGCGGCTGACCTGCAGCTGCACGATATCCTCATTTTTCACATCATATGCCGACAATATTTCCTTTATCTCACAAATTGTTTCCATGGAAATTGCATTTATCACTATACGGATATATAGATTTTTTGCTTTAAGAGCCTCTATTATCTCCTTTAGATTGCCACCGCTGCCTCCGATAAATGCGTGTGTCGGCACCGGAAGAGTGTCCATTCCGTCAGGAGCCTTTGCATTTATAACATGGATATTTTCAAGTCCATGCTTTTCTTTATTTTGCGTGATAAGCTGCACGGCATTTTCCTTCTGCTCGATGGCATAGACCTCCATATCATCGGAAAGTGATGCGGCCTCTACCGCTATGGAGCCGGTTCCGCTTCCCACATCATAAAGCACTGAATCCGATTTCAAATGAAGCTTGCAGATGCTTACATGCCTTATTTCCTCTTTGGTCATCGGAACCTTTTCCCGGATAAATGCTGCATCACTTAGCTGCGGTGTGACATTTTTTGCAACCGGATTGGGATTTTTTATCATACAGATATACAGTCCCGCCCTTTTAAGCTTTGTGCACTCCTGTGGCGAAAGCTGCGATATAGTTTCATCCGGATATGATAGCTGGTATCCCACAGTTACCGAGCATTTTTGTAAACCATACCTTTCGTCACTGCTTAATAGGTGTCCAAGCATATTCACATCCTTTACACCTGACATCAGCATAAACGTTTTTGCATGGTGGCTAATCCGTGATGTGATATTAGAAAGCTTTACTCCGTGGATGCTGCATATATATGCATCGCTGTAGGTTTCACCGACTGCTGCCGCCATATATGACACAGATGAAATTCCAGGAAGGATTGACACATCCGCATTTAATTTTCCTTCAGATATTTCATTTTTTATCGCCAGATACAGCTTTTTACTTCCACTGTAAAAGCCCGTATCTCCCGAGAATAATATAAAAACATTACTGATTTTTGCAGTATCTGCGCAAATTTCGTATAGATAAGGAATAATCTGTTCTGCAAGATAATACGGCTTTTTGTCTATCTTCGCACTGTATTTTTCTATCATGCGGCTTGCGCCAAGTATAATATCAGCGCTTTCTATTGCATCTGAAACAGCTTTTGTCATACAAGCATCATTTCCCATTCCAATGCCGGCAAGCATGATATGAAGCTTGTTATATTTTCTGTCAATATATTCACAAACAGCTTCAAATGACATTCCATCATCCTGCACGCTTTGCCCCACAATATAGACCGGAATATTTTTATTTTTTGCGGCAGTTATTTTCTCAATAAAGCCCCCTGCCGCACCGCTTTTTTTGGTGACCAGGCATCTGATATCATACTGATCAATAAGCGCCTCATTAAGCTGTGTGCTAAACGGTCCCTGCAATGCCAGAATGTGCTTTCCTGTAATATCATTGTGCATGCATAAGCTTATGCTCTCAAGCCCCGGAAGCACGCGCACATACAATCTTTCCCTGACGTCTGAGGTTTTACAATACACTGACAGCTCCTTGCTTCCTGTTGTGAGCAGTATATTTCCGTCTGTATTGTTAAGTGCCTTTGCACATGCTTCATTGTCCTCAAAATAGCGGATATTATCATAATCTGCTGATATATCCGTATCTCTTTTAAGACGCACATATTCGATATTTTCTGATATGCTGCTATCCGCCTGATTGTCTGTAACAGCATGTGCCTCGTTAAACGCATAAACTGCCTGCTTTATATTTTCGGTAACTATGGCTGCATACGGATGGGTTGCATCCACTATGAGCTTACATTTTTGTTCCGCAAAAAAGCTTCTCATGCCCTCGCTGTCCATACGCCCCATATGAACATGCGCAAACGGATTTTCCTGCAGCACGATTTCACCATACTCGGTTGCCACACAAACCGTATGCTCTATGCCTCTTTCACACAGATGCTCTGATAGCTTACGTCCCTCTGTTGTTCCTGCAAAAATCAGTATTTTACTCAATCTGATATCCTCTCCTTGTGACAAGCTTTCCGTCAATTATTTGTGTACCCTCATTGCCGATAAATACTGTCGTAAACATGTTGACCTGTGCACTGCGGAGCTCACCGAGAGTACAGACCGTATAGCTTGTTCCCTCACGTCCGATATTTTCGACATAGCCGCAGGCTCTATCCGGCTCTATCGTACGAAGCAAAATATCACAGGCTCTCATCAGATAGTCCTTTCTCTTGTGACTTGACGGATTGTACAGTGCTATGACAAAATCACCCTCTGCAGCAGCCACAAGACGCTTTTCAATCTTATCCCACGGCGTGAGCAGGTCACTTAAGCTGATGGTACAAAAATCATGGTTTAATGGTGCTCCAAGCACTGCCGCACCACTGTTTGCCGCTGTAATGCCGGGTATAACCGAAAGCTCTACGTTATCGTATTCCTGCCCAATCTCATACATAAGAGAGGCCAGTCCGTATATTCCGGCATCGCCACTACATACAAGGGAGACTGTTTTTCCCTCAAGTGCCTTTTTAAAGCATAGGTGGCATCTTTCTTTTTCCTGACGCATCGGAGTGGTCAAAAGCTCTTTTGTCTGGAATTTTTCTCCAAGCAGCTTTATATATACGGTATATCCCACTATGACATCACTCGCTTCCAGGGCGTCAATCGCCTGCTTTGTCATCATGCTTTCAAAGCCCGGCCCCATACCTACTATGTAAATTTTATTCATGTTAATCTCCATCTCTACTAATTTTATGTAACCATGCAGCTATTTGCAATTATATTTAATGATATGAGGGTCAAAAGGTATTTTGCCCCTCATTTATGATTAATCAGGATACCTTGCTGCCGCAACCGTTACACTGTCATATTTATGTTTTTTATAAATAAGTTCTCCTGCTTCGTTACATGCCCTGCTGCCTGCAAGCACTGCTGCACGCTCGCACACGTTGTCCACTCCAACATGCTCCCTGACAAACTGCGAGGCACTGAATTCTCCCTGCACCGCCATGAGCTCATCCGCGGTATAAGTGACAAATTCTATCCTGTTTCTTTCGCAAAATTCCTTTATTCCAGGTTCATCTTTTTTCACATCTATTGATGCAATCATGTCTATATCTGAAATATCTATTTGTAGCTTTAAAAGACTTTGTCTGATTGCCCTGTCAATATTTTCAAACGCTGTATCCCTTCTGCACCCAATACCAAGTACAAATTGTGTGGGTTTTAAGTAAATACTGCCATTTTTAGGGTCCTTTGCTTTTTCGCATGATACTACAATATCAGCACCGTAAGCAGGTGGGAAATCCACTGTTTTTATTGCATCAGCACTCATATCAGCTTCATCTAAAAATGCCTTTATAAGCTGCCTATGCTTAGCCGGGATGTGCTCCCAGTCGACCGACATAGTAACCACTTCCCCCGCCAATACCTTTGATGATACTCCGGCGATGCCATCTTTATTGACTATTGCAAGCCTGCATTTCTTTGCAAAAACATCAACTGCAAATTTATTATTGATATCAGTAGCGGTTGTTATAACAGGTGTGGCATTCATCAGTGCTGCTAATAATACAGCAAGCTCATTGGCACCTCCCACATGCCCTGAAAGAATCGGAATAACAAACTGCCCTAGCTCATCTATCACAATAACAGGACTGTCTTTAAGCTTGTTATTAACAGAAGAAGCTATAGCTCTCACTGCAATACCGCATGCCCCGATAAAAATCAGAGCTTTTTTTTCACTCATCTGTGCGGCTGTCCAGTCTGATATATTTTGTGATATGTAGCCGGTATTTCTATAATTTTCATCGGTGGAATTTTTAATATTCTCATCCGATAATCTCGAGCATTTGGTAAAAACCTCCACCTCATATGCACTTTTTTTTAGCTTATGAGCTATGTCACATGACAGCCCATAGCCCTTTATTGTGAAGCTTACAATGCAAATTTTCATATTTTCAGTTCCCATATATTTCCCATATTTATATATTCACGCCTTTTTTCAATCGTTATCCTTTGACTCTACTGAAGCCTTGCGATACTCTGTCGAAAAATCCGGTGCGTAAAGTCTTGATTTCTCGTAATGCCGGTGAGCTATGACATCCCCCACAAGCACAATCGCTGTCTTTGTGATATTGTGCTCTCTCGCAGTCCGCTCCAGTGTAGCGACAGTGCACACGTATGCCTCCTCCTGTGGCCAGGTTGCCTTGTATACAATTGCAGCAGGTGTATCAGCCTCATAGCCTCCCTCAATAAGGCTTTCCGTAAGCATCTCTAAAAGCCCGGTGCTTAAGTAAATCGCCATGGAAGCGTGGTGTGAGGCAAAGCTTGCTATGCTCTCCTTAGGCGGCACCTTCGTGCGCCCCTCCATGCGTGTGATGATGAGCGACTGGGAAATACCGGGGAGCGTGTACTCAATGTTGAGCGATGCAGCAGCGCCAAAGCACGCGCTCACGCCCGGACAGCTCTCATATGGTATTAGAAGAGAATCAAGCTCATCCATCTGCTCGCGCACTGCGCCGTATATGCTTGGCTCTCCCGTGTGCAGGCGCACAGTAATTTTTCCGTCTGCCTCAGCAGCTTTCATGACTGCGATGACCTCATCCAGTGTCATTTTTGCACTGTTATATATTTCACAGTTCTCCCTTGCATAGTCCAAAAGCTGTGGATTAACAAGCGAGCCTGCATAAATTATCACATCTGCCTTTTGTAAAAGACGCATTCCGCGTACTGTTATTAAATCTGCTGCGCCTGTTCCTGCGCCAACAAAGTAAACCATTTTTCTGCCTTTCTGCTTTTTGCAAGCTCACCAAATTCGTTTGAATACATGATACAGTCTATCTCAAGTCTGCCCCTTGCCCTCTTATCCAGATAAAAGCATATGCGCTCCATCGCATAATCCATTACCTCATACAGCCTGCCGCTTTCCTTAAGTGCCACCAGGGCCTCCTCTGTCGTAAGGCTGTCCATAATACGCTTTATGTATTCGGGCGCTACACCGCACTTAAACGCAAATGCCGTCAAAAGCTCTATCCTGCAGTCTGCCTCCCTCGAATGAGTGTTCATGATGCCTCCTGCTACCTTTATAAGCTTTCCTATATGTCCTGTCAAAAGCATCCTCTTAAAGCCCATATCTGCTGCCATATCAATTGTTTCACCGATAAAGTTGGAGCATTTGACACTCCTGTCCAGATCATAGCCATAGCTTTCCTTCATAAAGTCAAGACCATAATTTCCCGGAGCAACCGCCACATAATCATACCCAAACGAATATCTCTGCCTAAGCTCCACCCTTATCGTATCAATAAGAGCCTGTGAGCTCATGGGCTCAACAATACCGCTTGTGCCGAGAATTGATATACCGCCCACTATCCCAAGCCTTGGATTAAAGGTCTTTTTTGCAAGCTCCTTTCCCTTTGGAACCGAGATTGTGATGTCAAGTGTCCCCTTAAAATCCAAAAGCTCACAGACCTCCCTTACCTCTTTTTCAATCATCTCACGCGGCACATGATTGATAGCCGCATTTCCGACAGGCTGGTCTAATCCGGGTTTGGTGACTCTTCCCACTCCGTCACCACCGTCTATATTTATGATAGCCAAATCCTGCCTTTTTTTGCATAAAGCAGATGTATCGGAATGCAAAATCCGTACAGAAGCATATATATAGGCTCCGGTGGTCACATCCGGGTCATCCCCTCCATCCTTTATCACAGCACAGCTTACCTCGTTTTCACTTCTTTTTATGTCGGTGATATCAGCCGTGTACGCTATTCCCTTAGGTGTCTGAATCGTTATTTTGTTTTTAGCCTTTCCAGTTAAAAGCATATATGCCGCCGCCTTTGATGCCGCCGCAGCACAGCTTCCTGTGGTAAATCCGTATCTCATAATCAACTAAATACCCTCATGCATCAGCCTCTATCAACCAGACTGTAAATCAGCGCATTGCATATGGCAGCTGCAATATTGCTTCCACCCTTTCGTCCGACATTTACTATGTATGGCACGCCGGTCTCCATAATAAGCTCCTTGGCTGCCTCCACATTGACAAAGCCCACCGGCACACCGATTACAAATGCAGGCTTATATATTCCTTTTTCTATCATATCGTACAGCTCTATAAGCGCTGTCGGTGCATTTCCTATCGCAAAAATCACAGGCTTATCTATCCTTGATGCAAACTCCATGCTTACTGCCGCGCGCGTTGTCTTTTTCTCCTTTGCAATAAGAGCGACCTCATCATCAGCCATAAAGCAGTGCGCCTGTCCGCCGAATTTTGCCAGATATTTTTTATTTATGCCTGAAAGAGCCATGTTGGTATCAGTCACTATATCAGCGCCCTCTGATATCAGCCTTTTTGCGATAGCAACGGCGTCCTTAGAGTATTTAAGCGTCTGTATATAATCAAAATCAGCACTCGTGTGTATGACTCTTTTTGTTATCATCTCCTGATCAGCAGGCAGCGTAATCTGCATTTCAGACAGCTCATGTGAAATTATCTCAAAGCTCCTCTTTTCAATCTCCATCGGCTCTAACTGTTTAATTTTTTTCAATACACTCACCTATCACTTTCAATAATCTTACATTTTCATCATAAGTCTTTACTGCCACACGAAAATACCCTTCCGAAAGCCCCACATAGTTGGAGCAGTCCCGTATCAGTATTCCCTTATTAAGCAGTATATCATATAATGAAAGCTTGCTGTAAAACAGTATGAAATCAGCATCACTTTTATATACCTTAAAGCCAAGCTTTTTTAGTCCATCTGACAGCAGCCTTCTTTGTCTGCTCACATACGATGCCGTTTCTTTAATATACTCTGATTCCATAATGCATGCCTCTCCTGCCATCTGTGCCAGGACAGACACGTTCCACTCCGGCAGATTTCTTTGAACCTTTTGTCTTACTGCATCATTTTTACAGAGCATATATCCAAGCCTTACTCCCGGAATAGCAAAAAGCTTGGTAAAGGCTCTTACAACAATCAGATTGTCATAGTCACATAAAAGTGACAAAACAGAATGATTTTTTTCACAAAAGCCCATGAAGCATTCATCTGCCACCACATAAATATGCTTTTCTTTGCAATGCCCTATTATTTGCTTCATGAAAGTGCTGTCTGCAAGATACCCTGTCGGATTGTTTGGATTTGCGATAAAAAATATATCTGTATCATCTGTAAGCATATCCATTAAAGCATCCAGCCGTGCAGCAGGAGAAAAATCACTCTGCTCATCCAGCAGGAAATATCCGATATCACAGCCGACTGCACGAAGCACATGCTCATATCCGAAAAAGCCCGGGGCCAGAAGCACTGCTTTTTTAGGCTTTATGGCATGAGCTATCGCCATAAAAAGCTCTGAGGCTCCGTTTCCGAGAATTACGTCCTCGCTTTGTATGCTGCAGCCTTGCTGTGTGAAATACTCTGATATCGCTTTTTTAAGGCCACTGCACGCCATGTCGGGATATCTGTCTGCATACGAAAGTGCATCACTCATAGCCTCTTTAACAGAATGTGGTATGCCAAGAGGATTGATATTTACCGAAAAATCCATATTTACTTTATTGTTGTATATGTCACCGCCATGGATGCTTTTCATTCAAGTCCTCCATCAATTCTTCCATATTCAAAGCAATATTAAAACAAGACTCATAACCGACACAGATAAAAGCTCACACAAAAACGCAGTAATATACATCAGCCTGTTTGCACGCTTTATATCCTCGTTCTCTATCTCACGCAGACCGTCTCCTATGTATTTTTTCTTCACAAGCTTCCCAAAATACACTGCATCACCCGCCAGCTGCACCCTTAAAGCCCCTGCGCATACTGACTCTGTCTGGGCTGAGTTGGGGCTTGCGTGATTGAAACGATCTCTTTTAAAGATGCGGTATGCATTTTTGCCATCAAACTGCCTGCCACCAATAAATGCCGCAGCAATCATCAGATATGCACTGATTCTTGCCGGTATGAAATTGACCACATCATCAAGCCTTGCCGCAAATCTGCCAAAATACATATATTTATCATTTTTGTAGCCAAGCATCGAATCCATCGTATTCACAGCCTTGTATACAAAGCCAAGCACCGGCCCTCCGATTGCAGTGTAAAGCATAGGTGCAATCACTCCGTCAGATGTATTTTCAGCTATCGTCTCAACTGCCGCCCTTGTGACGCCTGCCGCATCAAGCACAGATGTATCTCTGCCAACAATCATGGAAACAGCCCTTCTTCCTGCATCAACTCCATCTGTCCTTAGCGCATCGTACACCCTCATGCTCTCCACCCGAAGACACTTTGTGGCAAGAATCTGCCACGTCATGACAGCCTCTGCTATTACCCCGGCATATAAATTTATACTGTATGCTGCCACAATAATAATTACCGACATTGCAAAAGTTGTAAAAATTACAGTAAAAGCAAGAAGCATGCCTCTTTTATATTTTATTAGATTTAATTTTTTTTCAGAGATATTATATCCGGCATCACAATTAAGCCTCTTATCGAGAAAAGAAATGAGTGAGCCGATAAGCCTGACCGGATGCGGTATAAAATGCGGATCTCCTATTAATAAATCAAGCACAAAGCCTGCTATAAATGCAAAAATATGATAACACATATGTTAGTCCTTCTTAAATAAATCATAGCGACATGGGCACTATTTCATTAAACACAATCTCATTGCCCTCAACAGCCACCTCACACGAGTAGCCACAGCCGTTTTTCACCTGGTAATCATAGTAATCCATATCACAGTAATGGCTCATTATCGCCATGATAGTCCCTCCATGCACAAAAAATACTATTTGTATCTCTTTATCAGGCATAGCCCTCTTAAGCTCTAATGCCTGTGTGAGTGCCCTCTCAAAGCCACATATACTTCTTTTGCAAAACTCTTTTCTGCTCTCTCCGTTTGGAAAGGCAAGTGTTCCACCACTGTCAATCCACGCCTGATATGAGTCCCTGAAACGGATATCTGTGCTAAGTTCCTTATAGCTTTTTAGCTCCCATTCACCGAAATCCATCTCTGCAAACTCTTTTACGGTATGAATTTTATTGTGCTGTGTGACCGGCAAAATAATCTCTGCCGTCTGTTTGCAGCGCCTCATTGGACTGGTAATAATTATCTGCTCCTTTAAGCTATTTTCCTCCAAAGCCTTGTATACACCATTATTTAGCGCATTTTTAAGCTCAAAAACTCCGGCTTCATCGAGTGGCTCATCTGTCCTTCCCAGATATCTGTGCTCTCTGTTTGAGACAGTGCAGCCGTGTCTTATAAAAATACAGTTTATTTTATTTTCTGACCGATTCCACATATTACGCGAACTACCTCGTCTGCTTTTTTTGCAAGCAGTATCTCTGCTCTGCCTGTCTGCTCCCTGTACTCTCTCTCAAACGCATCAAGAGGCACTATGCCGTTTCCAATCTCATCAGCAATGACTATTGTATCCTTATTTTTCTCTGCAAATTGCATAAATTTCAAAATATATTCCTGCAATGGAAGATTTTTCTCAAGCACAGCCCTGATAAAATAATGGAATTTATCAATTATTAATATCCGCTCATCATCAACTGCAAAATCCCACGGCCATTCCATGTTTGATGCCTTATCATTGCAGGCATTATCTTTTAGAAAAAAGCAGTCGTACACATCATATTTTTCTGTTTTTTCTATCATATTTTCGAGCACATAATCAAGCTTTCCCTGTGCCACTCCGCCTATCACAAGCTTCATATTTTCTCCAATTCCAAAGTTTAAAATTCATAGTACAACTTTTATCAAAATACTTATCCGTACCATTCCTATATTCAAAACAAATATACTAAATAATAAAAGAGACACCACCCAAAGCCACTGCCATGGCGCACTCACATATACACACAAAATATCCTGCCGTATCGCCTGTGATGCCGCCAAGCTCCTTTTTTGTTTTCACATAATAATACCAAAAGCTAAGTGCTGCCGCAATAATCATGGCCACCGCATAAGGCAGTGACACAATGAGTAAAACAGCCATACACAGTGCAAGCTGTATGTATAGTGCTGCCCTGACAATCGTTCTGTGTGCAGTGTCCGCAAACATAAATAACAGTCCATCGCTTTTTGCCGATTTAAATGACACAACAGCTATTCCGCTTAAGCATCTTGCGATGAAAAAGCCTGCACCAAAAACAATAAATGCTTTATCATCCATTATCTGAGAAAAAGCTCCCATGAATAATAATCCGTAGGCTGCAAGCATTATAACGGCAAACGCTCCTATATGTGAATCCTTAAGTATCGCAAGCTTTTCCTCCCGCGGTTTGTATGAATGAAATGCATCCATTGTATCCATAAAACCATCTATGTGAAAGCCTCCCGTAACCGCTATCGGAATGAGTGCCCCTATGCATACATAGCAGATATCCGCCACTCCAAAATGAGAGTATATATATCTCCAAAGCATAAGAAGCAGTCCAATCACAGCTCCTATCCACGGAAAGAATACCAGCATGTACTTCATGTCATCATCATTCCATTTAAATTGTGGCATAGGTATCTTTGAATACATGGAAAAAGATACTATGCACGACCTTATTAACTTCATAATACACTTAACCTCCACACTGCTTCACTTAACCGCAACAGGAATGCCTGCAACTACCTCAACGACACGCTCTGCCATCGCAGCAAGCCCTCTGTTTACAATGCCCATTGCCTTTATGTAATTCATCGTTGATTGATCATAGCAGACTCCGTCTTCAAATACATTGTTTGTCACAATTACAAGCTCCGCAACATTTTCACTTAAGATACTTACCTCTTTTAACACCTTTTTACTCACACGGCTGATTTGAGCAGTCTCATAATCCTTCATATTTTCAGGGTCATCCAAAGCCTCTTTCTCAGCTTCGGCAGCCTGTATACCGGAAGCATCTACAGGTGGAAACATCTCATTTGCCACAAGGTTTGACATACACTCAAGCAGTGCTGACCGCCCGGTTTTTAAACTGCTTTCTGATTGCAGCTTAGAAACCGCATTTTGGATATCCCGAGGCTGTTCTATAGTAATAAATCCTTTTCCGGCACGAAGTCTTCTGTGCCTGTCTATCTTCCGCTGTCCCTCATCATCAAATACCTGCATGGTGGCAATGTAATATTTTTCTTTGTATCCCTTTTCATTTGACACGTGACAAATATACTTTTCTGCATATGCTGATTTGCCGCTGCCGCTGCCGCCTGTTATAAGTGTAATCATCTATACGTACCTCTCATACTGTGATACCGAGATATCGTCGAAGGTTGTCCGTCCTTTGTATACGCTAAGTGCCATATCCAAAAGCGCAAACATCATCACGGCACCTGTTCCCTCTCCAAGCGCAAGGGATGCTCTTATGACAGGCCTTACGGAAAGTGCCTCACACAAAAGCGCCACTGCAGGCTCCCTGCCCTCATGGGATGGAATGATAAAATCAGTAACTCCGGAAAGAAGCCTTCCTGCTGCCAATGCTGAAACCATGCTTATCACACCGTCGAGCACAACAGGAATATGGTATAATGCACCGCCTATACACACTCCGACAAGTCCTGCAATATCAAGTCCTCCGACTGTCATAAGTATCTCAAAGGTGTCCTTATTATATAAATCATACTTTTCTATTGCGCTCTCAATTACACGGATTTTTCTCTCAAGCCCACTGTCGTTTAGGCCTGCTCCTCTTCCTGTCACTGTGGCCACATCGCACCTTAACATGGCGGCTGCCATTGCCGCGCTTGTGGTGGTATTTCCTATACCCATCTCACCGGTTGCAATAATTCTGCAGCCGTCTGCCTTACACCCACGCACTATTTCTATACCTGCTGCAATCGCTTCAAGTGTCTCAGCCCTTGTCATGGCAGGCTCTTTTGCAAAGTTTCTCGTGCCCATGCGCACCTTTCTTTGAAGCAGCCCTTTAACACTCTCGTCACTGTTTATTCCTATATCCACAGGAATTGTATCAACCCCTGCAGTCATTGCCATGCGTCCGACAGATGAAGCCTTCCTTGCCATGGATTTTGCAACTGCAAGTGTCACATCCTGTCCGGACTGGCTGATGCCCTCAGCAACCACACCATTATCCGCACACATCATTATGACCGCCTTTTTTGAGATATCTATATTTTCATCTCCCAAAATAGCACCGATTTTAGCCGTTAAAAGCTCAAAATCACCCATGCCGTCGAGCGGCTTTGCCACCGAATCCCAATTTGAACGGATTTTTTTGTACATTTTTGCATCAGGTGGCGTTATTTTTATTTTTTTTAATTCTTCAACTGTAAAATGGTCAGAAATAATATTATTTTCAATCATATCTTGCCTCACGAAGCATGCCATACACTGCATCCATATCCAGATACTCCCTCAGTGTATCCGCAAGCCTGTCATACTGTTTTTCCTTAAAGCTCTTATAGCTTACAATAGCACTGTCATTCACATCAATGCCCTTTTTATCGGCAATATAATCCACTATCACTCTGGCGGCCTCTGCAGTGTCAAAAATACCGTGGATGTACGAGCCATACACATTTCTGCCATCAGATATGACATTATTTAACTCATTTTTCCTGTCAGCACAAGCCCCCTGCTCATCTGAAGCTGCGCTATATGCGCTCTTACCCATATGTATCTCATAGCCCAGAAAGTGACAGCCTGAAAGCCTGCTCAATACACCATCTACATGTGCTATTTCACCGCTTGTCTGAAGCCGTGTCTTGCTGTCTTTTAGAACGGTATCTATAGGAAGAAGCTCCATGCCACGCATATATCCGCCCTCCTCAACACCGTCGGGGTCGGCTATTGAAGCCCCAAGCATCTGATAGCCTCCGCATATTCCAAAAACAGGTATCTCACAGGAGAGCTTTTTTACAGCGGCCTCAAGTCCGTTTTGTCTCATCCACAAAAGATCCCCCATCGTATTCTTGCTTCCCGGCAAAAATACTATATCCGGATGACGCAGCTCATTTACTGTTGACACATACCGCACTGTTACCTCGGACATCTGCTCAAAGACATTGAAATCCGTGAAATTTGATATTCTCGGATATCTGATGACCGCTATATCAATAAGCCCATCCGTCTTTTTGTCAAAGCGCTCTGTCAGGCTGTCCTCATCCTCAAGCTGTACATCCATATATGGCACCACTCCGGTGACAGGCACCCCGCCTTTCTCCTCAAGCATCTGTATCCCCGGGTCAAGGATCGTCTTGTCTCCACGGAATTTATTGATAATAAGCCCGCAGACACGATTCTTTTCCTCATCGGTTAAAAGCATAAGTGTGCCAAGCAGCTGCGCAAAAACACCACCTCTGTCAATATCACCCACGAGCAGCACCGGTGCATCCACCATATGCGCAAGCCCCATGTTTACAATATCATTTTCCTTAAGATTTATCTCCGCCGGGCTTCCGGCGCCCTCAATCACTATGATATCCGCATACTCCTCAAGCTTTTTAAATGCCTTTTTTATATCCGGTATGAGAGTTTTCTTGTATGCAAAATACTCTCTCGCCGGCATGTTCTTAAGCACCCTTCCGTTTACAATCACCTGTGAGCCTGTATTATTTGTGGGCTTTAAAAGAATAGGATTCATACACACCATAGGCTTAATGCCTGCTGCCTCAGCCTGCATCACCTGTGCCCGTCCCATCTCAAGTCCTTCGTCTGTTATATAAGAGTTGAGCGCCATGTTCTGTGATTTAAACGGTGCCACTCTGTATCCGTCCTGTCTGAAAATACGGCACAAGCCCGCGACAAGAAAGCTCTTGCCTGAATTGGACATTGTACCCTGTACCATAATTACCTTTGCCATATCTATACCTGCTGTCTGAATTTATGTGGTAGTCTGTTGCTTAATCATTGAATACTAAACTGTAATGTGAACAGTAACTTCCTTAAAGCTGTGCCAATTGTTCCTCAAGAAAAGAAATTTTTATAATTTTTCCTGTAGAGACTGCATACTCATAAAGTCTGCTGTTAAACTGCTCATACGTGCCAAACTCTGTTCTGTCACATATGACACTCTCGCATGCATCAATAAGCTCCTTTGCCTTTTCAATAAGGGCATCGTCTACAGGCTCAAAGCTCCTTGCGCTGACAATCTCAGCAGAAAGCGCCTTTGCCGCAGGATAATCCAGATCATTTTCATAGATGATTCCTGTCGCAAACGGGATACCCTTTCGCTGTAAGCTCCTGAAGCTTTTTCTGCCCAAGCCCCCTCCTGCTATGACAAATATCCTCGCCCTTCCATCCGGTTTTTCCAGCTCTAAATCCTCTCCTGTTTCGTCAAAGCTTCCTGCCGTAATTCCAAAAAGCCCTGAAACATATTGGTCAGTAAATACCTCCTCGGGAGTTCCGTATCTGTCCACATATCTTCCATCTATACACATGATATGGTCTGACACACGCTTTGCCATATCAAGCTCATGGAGCGACATGATAACCGTAAGATTCTTCTGTCTTTTAAGCCTTTGGAGTATTGATAAAAACTCAAGCTTGTACTTTATATCAAGATATGAGGTAGGCTCGTCTAACACTATAATCTCCGGCTGTTGACATATAGCCCGTGACAGCATGACGCGCTGCCTTTGACCATCGCTTATCTTTGTAAAATCCTTATCTTTTATCTGTGATACATTGACCAGCTCCATCGCCTCATCCACAGCCTTTTTGTCCTCATCCGAAAGTACTCCGAACCGGCCTGTGTATGGATATCTGCCGGTCGCAACCACATCATAGCAGGTCATAAGCTCCGTCTTTAGCTTATCGGTGAGCACAACAGCCATTTTCTTTGCAAATTCATTGCCATTCATCGTCACTACATCACTTTTATCAAGATATATCGTACCGCTCACAAGCGAAAGCTGTCTTGCAATACTTTTTAAAATAGTCGATTTACCGGCACCATTTGGCCCGATTAATGTGAGAATCTCTCCCCTTTTAAGGGAAAAATCAATATTTTCAATAAGCGGCCTGTTATCATATCCAACGGCCAGCTTTTCAGCAGTAAAATAATATTCCATCAGACATTTTTCTCCTTGCTGCGTCTTATCATGATAAGCAGCACTACCGGTGCACCAAATACTGCCGTAACTGTGCTGATACTAAGCTCCGTAGGCGCAAACATCATCCTCGCAAGCAAATCACAAAACAGGCAGAACACCGCTCCCCCAAGGAAGCAGGCCGGTATCATATATATGGGCTTTGTGCTCTTTAGCATGCTTTTTACTATGTGTGGCACGGCTATTCCGACAAACGATATCGGTCCCGCAAACGCCACTATACATGCGGAAAGCAGGCTTGAAAGCAATACCAGAAGCACCCGGATGCGCTTTATGTTTACACCCAGATTTACGGCATATGACTCTCCAAGCTGATATGCCATAAGTGGCTTTGACATGAGAAAAACAAAGATAAATGTGATTCCCACCACAATACTCATCACCCCGACGCTGTCCCATGTCATGCCCGAAAAGCTTCCCCTTGACCAGTTATGCAGATTTACTATGTCGGAATCATCTGCAAATGTCACCACAAACTCAGTCACCGCAGAGCATATGTAGCCAATCATGACACCGCTCACAACAAGCATTGACATGCTGCTTACCTTTCTTGAAATGATAAGCACAAAACCCATTGAAAGCATTGCTCCCAAAAACGCTGCTGCAATCATGGCCAGTGAGCTCACACGTATAGCATTTCCAAGTAAAAATACCATAACAAGTGCCACAATCATCTTAGCCCCCGATGATATGCCAAGTACAAAAGGTCCCGCGATTGGATTATGAAAAAAAGTCTGCAAAAGATAGCCTGCAAGCGCTAACGCCCCGCCCAGTATCATCGCTGCGATAGCTCTTGGCATGCGGATATCCCACACAATACGTCCTACCCTGTCTGAGTGGTCATAAAGTGTCGCAAATGCAGCCTTAAACGATATGTGTACAGTTCCTATGCACACATTCATGATAAGCAATATAATAATTAAGATTATAAGAATAATAAATGTTGTAAAACACCTTATTTTTCTGGTTTTTTCCATGTTGTAGCTCCGATTTTTATCTTTTTGTGCTATTGATTTTCCTGCATTCTGTCATATCCGGTAACAATTCAGCCCACCACACACATTCCACAAATCACAGTTATCTGAGCTTAAACAGATATTTCATGCCGCTGTCGGGTGCACCTGTAATCATCGAATGCATATCATCAATCATATACCCGATGGACATAGACTGCTGATACATATCGTTCGTGGTGCAAAATACATTGCCGTCTTTGACTGCCCTAAAATCGGCAAGCACCGGGCACTTGTCCAAAAGCTCATTCAGATTCTTCACACCGCCGTCTATCGCACTGTTATATATCAGATAGTCAGCATCTATTGCTCCATTGTAGAAATCCTCTAGCTGCATATTCATGGTTGACCTGCCTGTATCGTCGTCATTTGATGCATCAAAAATATATTTTCCACCGGCAAGTGAAATCATCTTTGGCACATAATCTGTGCTTTTGCGCACCTGAACCTGTCCATTGGATGTGATATAGAAAAATGCAACTGTATCACTTTTTGTGGCATCATCCGTATCGGTACCATCTGTCTTTGCGATGCGATTTACAATATCCACCTGCTCATTAAAGAGCTCATCGGCCTTTTCATCCCGGTCTGTGAGTGCTCCAAAGAACTTCACCCACTCCACTCTTCCAAGCGGCTCCTCCTCATAGCTTGAGTACTCGATTATTGAAGGGATATCAAAGCTTTTAAGCTTTTCAGTTACCTGCGGCGAATGGGTAATCATAGTATTTTCTATGGCAAGAGAACAGTTTTCTGACACCAAAAGCTCATAATCGGGCTTTGAATATTTGCCGGCATATAACATCCTGCCACTTTCAAGAGCCTTTCTTGCACTGTCAATGTACCAGCCAGCACTGTCAAGCCCCGAAAATTTAATAGTGTCCACTGCATCAAGCTTGTCAAACATATCCATCACCCCTGATGCGACCAGATACAAATCACTTACAGGCTCCTTCAATACAATGATATCCTTGTCAATACCCTTTGGAGTCTTTCTGCCCTTTGGCACGGTAAGTATTTGGGTACCGTCCTTCGTAGTAAGTATCTTGTATCCACCCTCATAATAGTCAACAGAAAAATTCTTTGCATATAAAAGCTTCATACTGCTCTTATATATAAGACCGTTTTGTGCCTCTGCCTCAGTCTTCGATTCGGTATTCCCTGAATCGGAAGAAGGACTGTCACAGCCTGACAGCCAGAACAGTCCTATAATTGATATCAATATATATATAATTATCTTTTTTCTTCCATGCATAGCTTAATTATTCTCCATCCTCACCAAGCACCTCTGTAGCAGAATCTGAATGGAAGGTGAGTGTGTACTCAACCTCGTGCGGCTTGCTCATTGCAACTGTATCTCCGATAACCTGCATAGGTGTATCAAGCTTAACCGGAATTTCAAATACAGAATTGCCGTCTGTATTTACAGGCATGTATTTCTGTCCGTCAACTATCATATAGTCATAGTTTGGACTGCTCCACTGCACTGTTGCAGTAGCGGCTCCACCGCTTATAGTCACCTCAGCCGGTGATGCAATGCTCGCCTTACCGCTTCCGCCCTCGAAATCGAGATTGATATTGTATGTTCCGTCAGGAAGCTCTTTTCCTTCACTCTCAGATACGCTTGCATCTGCGTCCGCAGGTGTGGCATTTGAGACCTTTACCTTGTGGTCATACCATTTGCCCTTTGTACCGATAAGTGCAAGGTCAAATTCCTCATCCAAAACAGGAACCGGTATATCAAACGCATTAACCTCCTCAGTTGTGCCATCGCCATAATCGACAGTCTCTACAGTTGGCTCCAAAAGCTCAGCCTTGTCCTTTGAGGCATCCTTTGCTGTTCCCAAAAAGAGATTTACAATGTGTGTGGATGTAAGAGCAACATGTATTGTTGCCTTGCCATCCTTCACGGTGAGTGTACCTTTGTTGTCATATGCATCATTCACATGAAACATTGAGCTGTCTGTAGTAAACTCTGCTGTATATGTACCATCTGAAAGTGCTATCTTTTCTGTTTTTTCAGCCTTTTTTGTGCTCTCTGTCGCGTTCTGCACTGCTTTTTTGCTTTCTGTTTCAGCTTTTGCATTCTTATTACCGCAGGCTGCCAAGCTCATGGCACAAACCAGTGTCATTGCAACGATATAAGTAAACTTGTTTCTGAATAATTTTCTCATGTCTGATATACTGCTCCTGTTATTTTATAGCTTCCCCACTATACATTTAAGTAACTGCTACTTGCTCATGGCAGCCGCTGTATGCTCAACATAAAGCTTCTGGATACCCTCAATCTCACCAAGTCCGTTAATCTGTGTATCGATTTTATCGAACTTTCCTGATGCCTTAAACTGTGAAAGCCATGAATCATCATCACTTCCCGCCATATCATTGTTGGCATGGTCTCCTGCAACAACCATAAGCGGACGAAGAATGACATTCTTGTAACCAGCGGCTGACACCTTCTCAATGACAGACTCACATGATGTATCCTCCGGCTCACCCTCTACAGTTCCGATAAATACGTTCTCATAACCCAAATCTGTCATCTGGCTCTGCATCTGGCTGTATGAAATCTTTGCTGTATGGCTTGTTCCATGTCCCATAAATACAAATGCTGTGCCCTCTTCCTTTGCAGCATCAAGGCTGTCATAGCCTGCCTTTTCCACTGCTTCCTCTGTAAGAATTTCTGCAACGGCCTTTTTATCCTCATTTACAACTGTTGCATCACTTCCAACCTCACCGAGGAGTGGCTCTGCAATCTTTACAGACTCAAATTTATCCTTATACTTCTCTACAGCCTCTGAAAGCTCATCATACTCTGCGCCATGCATCAGGTGTGTAGGCTGTACCACAAGATTCTTTACACCATTTTTGACTGCACGCTCAAGTGCCTGATCCATATTGTCAATCTTCTCGTCATCTCTTGCCTGTACATGATTGATGATAATCTGTGCTGTGAAGGCTCTTCTGACTGACCAGTCAGGATTTGCAGCTGCTATTGCATCCTCCACACCCTTGATATCAGCCACACGGCTGTTGTTGAAGGATGTACCAAAGCTTACTACAAGAATCTCGTTCTCGCCGATATCATCCTGGTTTCTCGGATCATCCTTTGAAGCATCGCCTGTATCTCTGCCGAAATAGTCAGGATCAGCATTTTCTCCCTCTACAAGCTCCTTCTGTGCGTCTGTGAGCTTGTCCCAGGCCTCCTTAGCCTCCTTGCACTGCTTGTCTGTATCATCTGTTCTCTCCTGCACGTAGATTGCATCGATTAAATCTGCCACATGCATTGCTGCCTCCTGATCTGCGTTTGCGCTTGTCTCACTCTCTGAAGTCTTAGATGCCTGTGTATCATTCTTTGCATCATCTGCATTGCTGCCACAGCCGGTCACTGCTGTCATAGCCATAACTGCTGCCATCAGTACTACTACTAATTTCTTTTTCATGTTTTCTCCTTTTCATTCTCCTTGCAGCTATTAAGCTGCACATGTTTTAAATATGTAAGACGAAAACATTTAAAGCGTCAAAAATAAAAGCTCTTTGTACTATTATGTCAAAGAGCTATACATGTCAAAATCCTTCTAACACAGACTATACGGCTATCATAACCTTGTCTGTAATTATAATTATTTCATCACGTACAGCCAGTTACTCGTGGCTTGAAACACTATTGTTTCCGTACAACACAAAGGCAGGTCTCCCGGCTTATATATCATTGCTTCGGCCGTCTTCCCGGTTGCCCAGTGACCTATCGGCCGTCACTCCTTAATTACGGTGACGAGTTCGTACAGGATTTGCACCTGTTTCCCTTTTCACCGGAGCCAGCTTCACATCGCCTGTCATAAATCAGATTCAAATGCTTGTCTGCTCCGACACCTTTATGCTACATATTCAGTTTCTTCGTGCGTTGCTTACGCAATCGCTTGGATTATTATATTACAACTTGTAACATTATTCAACAGATTTTTATCAGACGCTTTACAGACACATTTACAAAAGCGGTGCAAAAAGCTGCAAAATACTCTGCAGCAGCCTGCCTGCAAATGAGATATCATTTGTGCTTTCCTCATACACCTCCTCTGAAACCGCAAACGTCTCTATCGCATCCTCTTTTATTTTTCCGATGCACTGAGTCCTGTACATGTATACAAAATCCTCAAAATTCCAGTACATGCTCCTGAAATCCAGATTGCATGTGCCAACTATCGCAGTATCATCATCTGCCACAATACACTTTGAATGTATAAAGCCGGGTGTGTATAGATATATCCTTACCCCCGCCTCGATAAGAGGTCTGAAATTGGCTTTTGTCTGCAGATAAATGAGCTTTTTATCGGGAATCTTAGGTACAACAATACGCACATCAACACCTGACCTGGCTGCCGATATCATAGCATGTGACAGCTCTGTTCCAAGTATCAGATATGGTGTAAAAATATAAACATATCTTTTAGCTCTTGAGATGATACTCACATAAAGATTCTCTCCTACATCATCATGCTCAAGTGGAGAATCGCAAAACGGCTGGACAAAACCGCTTTTCTCTGACTGGCTGAAGGTATTGTGTGGATTCAGATATTCATCATGCACAGCATTGTCCTTATTGATATAATTCCACATCTCAAGGAACATCGTCGTGAAACTGTTTACACACTCTCCCTCCACACGGATACCGGCATCCTTCCAGTAACCAAACCTGATTTTTTTGTTGATATACTCATCTGCTATATTGTAACCACCGGTATGCGCCACACGTCCGTCTACTACCAGTATCTTCCTATGGTCCCTGTCATTCATAATTACCGAAAGCATGGGCTTATATGGATTGAATCGTCTGGTCTGTATTCCGATGCTCTCCATCTCCTTTATAAAATGTGGCGGAATGGCATTTATGCTGCCAAAATCATCATATATGATTCTCACCACAACTCCATGCTTTACCTTTTCTTTGAGTATATCAAGTATCTGATCAAGCATAACGCCACTGCCGATTATGAAATACTCCATAAAGATAAACTTTTCAGCTGACCTTAAATCTTTTAAAATGCTCTCAAAAGCCTCCTCACCTGATTTAAAGTACTCTGTGCAGTCCTCCGCATACAGTGGATATTTCTGATTTTGAGTGATAAGCCTGCTTTGTCTGTATGCATCCATATCTGTCAGTCTGAGTGTCTCATTTAGAAGCTCGTTTTCAGGCCGAAGCGGCGCATATGCTTCCACAATTCTTGCCATTCTTTTCTGTGTCTTCGACGTAAGCTCCGGTCTTCCGAAAAAGAAATAGCACGGAATACCAACGATTGGAACACTCAGTATCAAAAATATCCATGACATTTTTATATACATTTTCATCCGCCTGTTGACAATATAAAGCGAAAGCAATATGGCTGCCACATACAGCAGATCCTGAAACACCCTGCTGGCAACAGATGCCGTATAAAACAAAAAGAACCACCATATCATCTGTATGATTATTATTGTTGAAACGATAAATAGCTTTGAAAGCAGTTTTTGTAATATTTTCCTCATCTAAGCCCTACCATGAAATTACAATCTTTAAACAAAATATTCCTATATTTTCTATAATAAATCACTACTACATATTATATTATTCCAAGCAATTTATCAACATTTATAATCCCCCACGAGCCTTTGTGACTATCCCCTGCCCTGTCACATGTATTATACAGGGCTAGCTTAACCGCCTCCGGTCTCATATTTGGATTTTTTTCCAATAGAAGTGCTATGGCACCTGACACAATCGGTGTAGCCATTGAAGTACCTGTTTTTCTTACATATGTGCCATCCCTCGTTCCAAGGCTTATGATATCATGCCCTGGAGCCAGAATCTCAGGCTTTACAATACAACAGTCGGTCGGACCTTTGCCACTTCTTATATCATCAAAGCTTCCTACTGTTATTATTTTTCTTGAAATTCCCGGCACAGTTACAGAAAACGGTGCCGGGCCGTAGTTGCCCGCTGCTGCAACAACTACCACTCCCATATCCCACAATTCATCTATCAGCTTCAATATCTTAATACGCTCTGCTGTATCAGAACATGGCAGATATCCTACAGAGAAGTTGAGTATTTTTATATTAAGTCTGACGCAGTTTTCTTTTATATACTTAAGTGCACAAATTGAATCCGACGTCTGTCCCATGCCAAGATAATCAAGCACCTTAAACACATATAGTCCTGCCCCCGGAGCCATGCCTATATCTGCAGCCGATAATATACCGCACACATGTGTACCATGCCCGTTATCGTCATAACATGTCTCCTTTCCACCCACAAAATCCATAAAGTGCTTTATGCACCCATCAAGCTGTTTGTGTTTAAACACACCCGTATCAAGCACTGCTATATTGACATTTTTACCACTATATCCATTTTTATATACCAGATTTGCATTTATACTATATTTCGCATTTTTCATTATTATTTTATTTTTTAATTTAGTATATGATTCGTTTTCACAATCTGACACAGATGCACCTGTTTTGCCTTACATCATATCACCTTACTATAATTTCATATATTAAAAGGACTGCACCTGCGTGCAGCCCTTTACTTGGATATTATTGTCATACTTTAACGTATATTAATTAATCCTCTTTTACATCCTTCATAGAGAAGCTGATTCTTCCCATCTTGTCCTTGCCAAGGCAAACAACCTTTACCTTGTCTCCAAGTGTGAGTACATCCTCTACTCTGTTGATTCTCTCTTTTGCAATCTTAGAAATGTGAACCATTCCCTCTTTGCCAGGAGCAAATTCGATGAAAGCACCGAACTCCTTGATGCTTACAACTGTTCCCTCAAGTATCTGTCCCTGCTCAAAATCAGTTGTGATAATCTTAATCATGTCGATTGCCTTTGCAATCATCTCTTTATCTGTTCCGCAAACTGAAACAGCGCCATCATCTGTGATATCGATCTTGACACCGGTTCTGTCGATAATCTCGTTAATTGTCTTACCCTTCTGTCCGACAACATCACCAATCTTTGATGGATCGATTGTAATCTGCTCAATCTTTGGAGCCCACTCATTTACTTCTTTTCTAGGCTCAGCGATTGCCTTGCTCATGACCTCATCCATGATGTAGAGACGTGCCTCACGTGTTCTCGCGATTGCCTCCTCAACGATAGGTCTTGTAAGTCCGTGAATCTTGATATCCATCTGGATAGCTGTAATACCCTTATGTGTACCTGTTACCTTGAAATCCATATCTCCGAAGAAATCCTCAAGACCCTGGATATCTGTAAGTACAAGGAAATCATCATCTGTATCGCCTGTTACAAGTCCGCATGAGATTCCGGCAACCATAGCCTTAATCGGAACACCTGCAGCCATAAGTGACATACATGATGCACATGTTGAAGCCATTGATGTAGAGCCGTTTGACTCAAATGTCTCAGATACGGCACGGATAGTATATGGAAACTCCTCAATGCTTGGAAGTACAGGAGCAAGTGCCTTCTCAGCAAGTGCTCCGTGTCCAATCTCACGACGTCCCGGTCCACGTGATACCTTTGTCTCTCCTACAGAGTATGCAGGGAAGTTATAGTGATGCATATATCTCTTTGTTGTGATATTGGCATCAAGTCCGTCGATTTTCTGAATCTCTGATAAAGGAGCAAGTGTTACAACATCACAAATCTGTGTCTGTCCACGTGTAAACATTGCAGAGCCGTGAACTCTAGGAATCAAATCAACCTCTGCTGCGAGTGGTCTGATCTGGTTGATTGCACGGCCGTCCGGACGCTTATGATCCTTTAAAATCATCTTTCTGACAGTCTTCTTCTGATACTGGTAAATAGCCTCACCAAGTACTGCAAGGTACTCCTCATTGTCAGCGAAGGCTTCCTCTAACTGCTCTGTGATAGCTCTTATATTTTCCTCACGCTTCTGCTTCTCATCTGTGAATACTGCCTCCTCCATCTGCTCAGGAGTAACAATTTTCTTGATATCCTCGAACATCTGCTCAGGAATAGCACAGCTCTCATACTCATGCTTTGGCTTGCCAATCTCATCACGGATCTGATCCATGAATGCGATAACTGTCTGGTTGATATCGTGGCACTTGTAGATTGCCTCAATCATCTGATCCTCAGGAATCTCATTGGCTCCTGCTTCAATCATGATGACCTTTTCCTTTGTAGAAGCAACTGTGAGCTGTAAATCGCCCTCATCCCACTGCTTCTGTGAAGGGTTTACGATAAACTCTCCATCAACAAGTCCCATTTGTGTCATGGCACATGGTCCGTCAAACGGAATATCTGATATATGAACAGCAAGAGCTGTACCGATCATTGCAACTATCTCAGGACGGCACTCAGGATCCACTGACATGACAAGGTTGTTTAATGTAACATCATTTCTGTAATCCTTTGGGAAAAGAGGTCTCATTGGACGGTCAATTACACGATCTGTAAGGATGGCGTTCTCAGATGCCTTTCCCTCACGCTTGTTAAAACCACCCGGAATTTTTCCTACAGAGTACATCTTCTCCTCGAACTCAACGCTGAGTGGGAAGAAATCCACACCATCACGTGGCTTGTCAGATGCTGTAGCTGTTGAAAGGACTGTTGTATCACCATACTTGATAAAAACAGCTCCGTTTGCCTGAGCTGCTACTCTTCCGATATCTACAGTAAGAGTCCTGCCGGCAAGTTCCATTGAATAACTTTTGTACATATTAATTCTCCTTAAAATTCTTTTGCAGAAGTGTATTCCTCTTCCGAAACTACTAAACAATACATGTACGCTCATGCACTCTTTAGTGGTCTCGGCTTACTTCTGCTTTTCAAAAAACAATAATAAAAACAATAATAGAGCGGAATAATAATTACTCCGCTCTAAAGAAAATACTATTTTCTGAGTCCTAAACGCTCGATAAGTGAACGATATCTCTCGATATCAATCTCCTTAAGGTATGCAAGTAATCCACGTCTCTGACCGATCATCTTTAACATTCCTCTTCTTGAGTGATGATCCTTTGGGTTCTGTTTGAAATGCTCAGTTAACTCTGCGATTCTTGCTGAAAGAATTGCAATCTGAACCTCTGGTGAACCTGTGTCATTTGGTGTTCTACCGTACTCTGCGATAATAGCCTGTTTCTTTTCCTTTGCGATCATTGTTGATCCTCCTTATATTATAATGCGCCCTGATAACTGTATGATGCTCAGCAATAGGTCGGAGTGTCCAACTACCGAACATGGGCAAAACCATACCTATGCAGTATAGCATAGTAAGCATTTGTTGTAAACTGTTTTTTTATTAATCCGGCAAATATCTTGTGACACAAATCGGATTTCTGTAATATGCATTTGAAACCTTGATTCCATCACGCTTGTTGCTGGCATGTACAATCTGTCCGTTTCCGATATAAATTGCAACATGTGAGATACTCCTTCCACTTCCGTAGAAGAATAAATCTCCCGGCTTTGCTTCAGATGCACTGATTTTTGTGCCGTATGAAGGCTGTGCTTTTGATGAATGCGGTAATGAGATTCCATACTTTCCAAGAATTCTCATTGTGAAGCCTGAGCAGTCAACTCCATTCTCAAGGCTTGTACCACCCCACACATATCTGTTTCCGACAAACTGTAACGCATACGATACAACAGATGTCCTTACATCTGATACACCGTCACCATACTTCACCTGCTCTATTGTCTTTGCTGTAGGAAGTGCCTGTGCCAGTGTCACATAATCCTGTGATATATATCCTACCGAATCATCCACACTTATCTCAACCCAGCCGTCAGCGACAGAATTAACTGTGAATGCCTCTGAATTTCCAACCTGTGAAAGCACCGCAGCCTCTGTTGACTTCTCTGCACGCACATTCAGTGTTTCAGTATTTACAGTGGCAACAGTTTTAATCTCCTGTTCTGCAATAGACTCTGCCTCATCTCCTGTTACAAGATACTGCTTGTTTACATATCCTGTCACCTTGCCTGATGTAACCTTGTACCATTCTCCGGCATCCTCAAGAAGCTCACAGGCATTGTGATTGGTAAGTATTCCTACCACTTCACTGTCTGTCGAAGCCTCCTGTCTGATATTTAAGTTTCCGCTGCTGATAACTGACATACCAAGATTTGTGTAACCACAGGTCTGTGCGGCTGTCGGTGTCTGGGATGCCTCATTTGCCTGTTCTGTCTCCTGTGCAGTATCGCCAGCCTGTGCACCCTGAGCAGATGCAGTAACAACATTGCTGTCGTTTTGCGCTACCGATACGTCAGCTCCATAATAGGTAAGAGCCGATGTAACCCCTGCTGTGAGAAGCTCTGTGGCATCTGCCGCATCTGTCAGATTAAGTGCAACACCCGCATTCACTGATCTGTTTTTATTTGCCTCTGCCTTTGTTGTCCTGGCATCCACCGTGCTGCTTGAGCTCATAGATACCGCTCCTATAATAATAGCAAACGCTACAACGCCTGCTGCCTGTCCTAATTTTAATTTATTTTTCATATAGCCTCCAGTTCATGCTATCCATAATCCCATGTTTACGAGTATATCACAAATTGTTAAAATGTCAATATTTTTCTGTAACATTTCTGTAATATTTGTTATTTTTTCGTTATTTTGGGCTATTTAGCAAAAAAACAGTCACACTAAAATGTGTGACTGCCTGCATAATTGATTGTAAAATTGATATCTGCGCTCATCTGGCTCTTTAACGCTTCTATTGAATCAAACTTCATCTCAGGTCTTACGAACTTATGAAGCTCTACCATGATATCCTGTCCGTAAACATCCTGCCCAAAATCTATGATATATGTCTCTGCACCGATTGGATTTTTGCCCTCTATAGTAGGCTTGCATCCTATATTGGTTACACCAAGGTACCAGTTGTCCCTGACAAGAACTCTTGACATATACACTCCCTTTGGTGGAAGCAGCTTATCGTGCGGCACTGAAAGGTTGACTGTCGGAATGCCAATAGTCCTGCCTAGTGCTCTGCCATGCACTACTCTTCCTTTTATGAAAAAGGGATATCCCAGCAGTTCATTTGCCTTTTTAATATGTCCTGCCGCAATCTCCTCGCGGATATAGGTACTGCTTATATCCCTGGCTCCATCCTTTATCTTGTCCACCACAATAAGCTCGTATCCAAGCTCTCCTGCCATCGCAGAAAGCAGCTTGTGGTCTCCTGCCCTGTTGTGCCCGAAACGGAAATCATCTCCGACAATGATACACTTGACATTAAGACTTTTAACTATCCATCTGACAAACGCATCCGCCTCCATCGTCATCACCTGTGGCACAAACGGACACTCTATCAGATAGTCAATACCTGATTTTTCAAACACATACTCTTTTTCATCGTTTGTGATTATAACCTTTGACTCAACGCCAAGTACCTCCGATTTGGGAGGAATGTCAAACGTAAATATGATGCGCTTGTAGCCATGCAGATTGCTCTGTTCAATTTGCTTTTCCATCAGAAATTCATGTCCTCTGTGAAGCCCGTCAAACTTTCCAAACGAGATGACGGACGGCTCCTTGACATGAAAATCCAGAGTTTTGCTTATATATTCCATAATATCTGTATACTATTCTATTCCATAAAAATCTTAACCGGCTTAAACTCACCGGTTTCATCAAGATACGAATACACCCCGACAAATATGCCCTCATGATTGTATACTCTGTATCTTATATCAGAGTCAGCACTGTGTTTTAAATAATCCGTAAGCACTGCCGGAATTTTATTTCCATTTCTGACAAGCTTATCGGCATCTGAAGCAGTATGCACTGCCGGCAGATTTTCGAATACTCCGTCAACAGGCATCACCATATCAAAGCAGCCCTCATCCACCTTTGACTGAATCTGTGAAAGTGTAAGTGCATGCTCTAAGTCAAAGCCTGCTACCCTTACTCTAAGCAGTGACTTCATGCAGCCATGGCAGCCCAGCCTCTCTCCGATGTCATTGCACAGCGTCCTGATATATGTGCCCTTTGAACAGTGCACCGTCATCGTAACCTCAGGCAAATCAATGCTTTCAACCTTGATATCAAACACCTCGATATCCCTGGCTTTTCTCTCTATTACCTTGCCCTCTCTGGCAAGCTCATAGAGCTTTTTCCCATTGACCTTTAAAGCCGAGTACATAGGCGGCACCTGCTTTTGCCTGCCAACAAACTGTGATATAACATCATACACCGCCTGCTCAGTCACATTGACCTTAGCCTGATTTAAGACCTGCCCTGTAATATCCTGTGTATCTGTCTCCTGTCCCAAAAGCAGCACAGCTTTATAGACCTTGTCCTTATCTGTCAAAAGGTCACACACTCTGGTTGCCTTTCCAAGGCAGACAGGAAGGACGCCTTGCGCATCAGGATCAAGTGTACCTGTATGACCAATCTTCTTCTGGTGGAATATGCCTCTAAGCTTTGCCACAACGTCAAAGCTTGTATAGCCCTTTTCCTTGTATACATTGATTATTCCATTAACCATCTGCCCAAGAATCTCTCCCTAAATATTATCCTTAATTGCCGTAAGGATGCGGTCTGTTGCCACCTCAAGCGGTCCTTCAATCGTAAATCCGGCGGCCTTTACATGTCCTCCTCCGCCAAATACCGACGCAACCTTTGCCACATCGTAATCACCGTTTACGCGCAGGCTGCCCTTGTAGGTACCATCCTCATTTTCGTAGAGAAATACAGCAACCTTTATATCCTTTGTCACGCGCAGCTGATTTACAATACCGTCGAGATGCTTTGGAAGTACGTTGTACTTCTCCATCTCAGCACGCGATACTGCAGACAATATAACATCACCATTCAGATACAAAGCTGCATTCAAAAGTGCCTGCCCCATAATCTTATTCTGAGCAAATGTCTTTGTATAAAATGTATCATCGATTATCCTTGAATAATCAATGCCCATCTCCATCAGGGAGCCTGCTATATCCATAGTCTTTTTTGAAGTGCAGGAATACTGGAACACGCCTGTATCATGCACCATGCCTGTGTAAATACACTCTGCTATCTGTATTGTGATGCGCTCCTTCGGCAGAAGCTCGAACACCAGCTCACAGGTCGAGCTCGCATCCGGAAAGATGTAATTTGCGTCTGCAAAGGCCCCGTTTGTAACATGATGATCTATGCAAAGTGTCCTTTTTGCAGACTCAAAATACTTAGCTGCACTTCCCAGTCTGCCTGTGTCACTGCAATCACATGCTATGAACAGATCGTATACTGTATCATCCGCATAACTGCTGTCAATCTCATCTGCTCTTTGCATAAACTTAAAGATGTTTGGGCTTGGCTCTAAATAAAGCCTTGCCTTTATATCAGGATAATAATCCTTTATGTAGTTGTATACAGCAAGTGTTGAGCCGACACAGTCGCCATCCGGTCTCACATGACCGGAAACAGCAACTGATTGTGCATCCTTTAAAATAGAATCAATCTCTGTCATAATCAATCCTCTTTGTTAATCCTCTTTGAGATTTTTTGTTACTTCATCAATCTTTTTAGACATCTCAACACCATACTCTATAGACTGGTCTATGATAAATGTAATGGCAGGTGTATTTCTTAAATTGATGTTCTTTGCGAGAGTTCTGCGTATATATCCCTCCGCTGACTTAAGTCCTGCAAGTGTATCAGCCTGTGATTTCTTGTCACCAAGCACACTGATATAAGCCTTTGCTGTCTTTAAATCAGGTGCCACCTCGACAGCAACAACACTTGTCATGGGATTGATACGCGGATCCTTTATCTCACCGCGTATGATATTTGACAGTTCACGCATTACCTCTTCGTTGATACGAATATTTTTTATGCTGTTCTTTCTCATATAATCCCGCTTTCTTTTTATATTAAACTGTAACTATCCGAATAGTTACATTAATTCATGATAACAAATATATGATTATCTTGGAACCTCTACCATCTTGTAGGCTTCTACAATATCTAATTCCTGAATATCATTAAATCCGTCAAATACAAGACCACACTCATAGCCTGTCTTGACCTCCTTGACGTCATCCTTGAATCTCTTGAGTGAAGCAAGGTCTCCCTCGAATATCTGCTCACCCTCTCTGCTAATTCTGACACGGCAGCCTCTCTCCATAAATCCGTCAAGCACATATGAACCTGCAATGTTTCCAACGCCTGAAGCCTTGAAAATCTGTCTGATTTCCGCATGTCCGATAACCTTCTCCTCAAATACAGGATCAAGCATACCCTTCATGGCAGCAGATACATCCTCGATCGCATTGTAGATGACCTTGTAAAGTCTGATATCTACGCCCTCACGGTCTGCTGTAGCCTTGGCAACAGGATCCGGTCTGACGTTAAAGCCAATGATGATTGCATTTGATGCTGATGCAAGGATAACATCTGACTCGTTGATGGCACCAACGCCGCCATGGATGACCTTGACCACAACCTCCTCATTTGAAAGCTTGACAAGACTCTGCTTAACAGCCTCAACTGAACCCTGTACATCTGCCTTTACGATGATATCAAGCTCCTTCATGTTGCCTGACTGAATCTGTGAGAACAGATCATCAAGTGACATCTTTGCCTTTGTATCCTCGATGAGCTTATTCTTCTCCTCTGAAATATATGTGTCAGAGAATGCCTTTGCCTCCTTCTCTGAATCGCATGCCACAAATGTCTCTCCTGCTGAAGGCACACTGTTAAGTCCAAGTATCTCTACAGGTGTAGAAGGCTTAGCCTCCTTTACTCTGCGGCCCTTGTCATCAATCATGGCTCTTACCTTACCATAGCTGCTTCCACATGCGATAGGATCTCCGACATGGAGTGTTCCTTTTTGTACAAGCACTGTGGCAACCGCACCACGGCCTTTATCAAGCTGTGCTTCAATTACGAGACCTCTTGCGTTTCTATCAGGATTAGCCTTGAGCTCGAGCACCTCTGCTGTGAGAAGAATCATCTCAAGGAGATTGTCGATACCCTCCTTAGTATGTGCAGATACAGGACAGAATATTGTGCTTCCACCCCAATCCTCCGGGATAAGCTCATACTCTGAGAGCTCCTGCTTAACCTTGTCGATATTGGCACTTGGCTTATCTATCTTGTTGACTGCAACGATAATCTCAACACCTGCTGCCTTTGCATGGTTTATTGCCTCAACAGTCTGCGGCATTACACCATCATCTGCAGCAACAACAAGGATTGCGATATCAGTAGAGTTTGCACCACGCATACGCATTGCTGTAAATGCCTCATGTCCCGGTGTATCAAGGAATGTGATGTTCTGGCCATTGATTGATACAACAGATGCACCAATGTGCTGTGTGATACCACCTGCCTCACGGTCTGTAACACGTGTCTGTCTGATGGCATCAAGCAGTGATGTCTTACCATGATCTACGTGACCCATTACGCAGACTACAGGTGGACGAGGAACCATCTTGCTCTCATCCTCTTCATCCTCCTTGAGAAGCTCTGCAATCACATCGACTTTCTCCTCTTCCTCACATATGAAATTGAACTCTAAAGCAATCTCCTCAGCAGCTGCAAAATCAACCTCAGAGTTAACTGTTACCATCTCGCCCTTCATGAAAAGCTTCTTTACGATGGCTGAAGGCTGAACCTTCATCTTATCAGCTAAGTCTCTTATTGTAATCTTCTCCGGAAGAGAAATTGTCTTAATCTCGTTCTCATCCTCTTTTGGCTGTGCCTTCGGCTGCTGTGGCTTTTTCTTACCGCCATGCTTCTCGAGATTGATGTAATTCTCCTGCTTCTTTCCGAGCTTATCCTGCTTCTGGCTCTGATTGTGATTATGCTTATTCTTTCTATCGTTGCCTCTGTCGCGGCTCTCCTTTCCTCTTACATCATCAGGAGCTGCAACTGCAACTGTTTCTTTTCTGAAACGATTTCTGTCATCACTTCTGCTGCCTGTTCTATCGTTATTTCTGTCATTGCTCCTGCTTCTGTCGTTGCTTCTGCTTCTGTCATTATTTCTGTCAAAGCTTCTGCCACCCTCTGCAGGACGTCTGGAGTCATTTCTGAAGCCTCTGTTATTGTCTCTATTATTGTCTCTGCTGTTATCTCGGTTATTGTTGTCGCGATTGTTTGTTCTTCTATCGCTGTTTCTGTCCGTATTTCTGCTTCTGTCGGCATTTCTGTCAGTGTTTCTGTTGTTGATTCTGTCGCCATTGTCCTGACGTCTGTCGCTTCTTCTATCAGCGTCAGCCTGACGTGCCGGACGCGAATTGGTTACCTTCATATCTGCATACGGATCCGCTGTACGCTCACTTATAGGGCGCATAGCTCTCTCTCCGACAGGTCTTGGCTTAATAATGCTGTGCTGCTCAGGACGTGATGACTGATTATCGCGTCTGCCATTGCCATTCCTGCGCTGCGAACTGTTATTTCCATTATTTCCGTTGCCGTTTCCACCATTTGTTTTCCTACCCTGCTTGCTGTACTGGGCATTGAAAACTGCTGTGATGCTTGCCTTTTTCTTTGGTCTGTCGACTGCCTTAGCCTCATCCTTTTTAGGTTCTTCCTTCTTAGGTGCATCTTTTTTTACTTCTGTTTTTGCATACTTCTTTCGCACAATTTGCTGTGCCTCATCCTCAAGACCGCTCTGCACATTTTTGACAGCAAACTGTGTGCCGTTTAATGTGTCTATGACGTCCTGCGACTTTATATTTAATTCTTTTGCAAGTTCATGAACTCTCATTTTTGCCATATATCTATTTTCCTCCATTATTCAGTTTTATTCGACTGCAGCTTTTTTATCACTGCATTTGCAAGGTTTTCATCCGTTACTGCAAGGGAAGCGCGAAACTCTTTGCCTATTGCATTCCCTAACCCCACCTTGTCACTATAAAAATAAATCGGAACCTCATAGAAAGCAGTCATATCCGAAAAATGCTTCTTTGTGTTGTCTGATGAATCATCTGCAACTATCACTAAAAATGCCTTTCCTGTCTTTACAGCTTTCTCGGTAGAAAACTCTCCGCTAACCACATTGCCTGACTTTGCTGCTAAGCCCAGCATAGAAAGTACTCTATCTGTCAATTTGGTTCATCTCCTTTTCAAGCTCCTCATATACCTGTTCTGATACACTAACACCAAGGGAACGCTCAAGTGCCTTTGTCTTTTTAGCCTTTTTAAAGCATTCAAGGCTCTTACATATATAAGCTCCCCTGCCGTTTTTCTTGCCGGTGTCATCGAGAATTATGTCGCCCTCCGCAGTCTTTACCACGCGAATAAGTGACTTCTTTTCCTTCATCTCCTGACAGCCTACGCATTTGCGCATTGGAATCTTTTTATTTGCCATTACTGCTCATCACCACTATCTGCCGCATCATTTTCTGTACCTGCTACTTCGTTCTCGTCAGCCTCTGTATCAAAAGCCTCTGCCTGTACATCTGCCTGTTCTGTATCAGCTAATCTCTCGTTCTCAGCAAGCTCCTCATCCGAATAATCATAATCGTCATCATAATCATCCTCTTCATAGTCATTCTCATAATCCATGAAGTCCCCTGACTCTCTGGCCTGTGTCTCGCTCTTGATATCAATCTTGAAGCCTGTAAGTCTTGCTGCCAGTCTTGCATTCTGTCCTTCCTTACCGATTGCAAGTGAAAGCTGATAATCCGGAACAACAACCTTTGCTGATTTCTCATCTGCATCTGCGATAACAGAGATAACCTTTGCAGGGCTAAGTGCGTTCTGGATAAGTATTGCCGGATTCTCATCCCATGTGATGATATCGATTTTCTCACCGCGAAGCTCATTTACGATAGCATTTACTCTGGCACCATTCATACCTACACATGCTCCTACAGGGTCTACGTTTGGATCATTTGACCATACTGCAATCTTTGTTCTGCTTCCGGCCTCACGTGAAATAGCCTTTATCTCAACTATGCCCTCTTTAACCTCTGTAACCTCTGACTCGAAAAGTCTCTTCACAAGCTCAGGATGTGTTCTTGAAACAAGAATCTTTGGTCCCTTTGATGTGGACTTAACCTCAAGGATATATACCTTGATACGCTCTGTAGGCTTGAATACCTCACCCTTTATCTGCTCACTCTCAGTCAGAAGTGCATCTGCCTTACCTAAGTTGATGCTGACATTCTTTCCGATGTATCTTTGAACAACACCTGTCACAACATCCTTTTCCTTGCTGTTGTACTCGTCAAATATTACCTTTCTCTCCTCCTCGCGGATTTTCTGAAGGATAACATTCTTTGCGTTCTGTGTAGCGATACGTCCGAATTCCTTTGACTTAACCTCAACTCTCACGATATCTCCAAGCTGATAGTTACCGTTTACCTTGTGCGCATCTGCTAAGGAAATTTCCTCCACCGGATCCTCAACCGTATCTACAACCGTCTTCTCCTGATAGCATGAGAAAGCACATGTCTCAGGATCTATTTCTACCTTTACATTGTCTGATTTACCAAAATGGTTCTTGCAGGCAGTCACAAGAGAGTTCTCAATTGCCTCAAGTAAAGTTTCTTTACTGATGTTTTTCTCCTGCTCTAATATATTTAACGCTTCTAATAACTCATTGCTCATTATTTTTTCCTCCTATTTGTGTTATCGTGCGCTTTAATTAAAAATCCAATGCCTGACGTATAAGCGCAATGTCACTCTTATTGAATGTAGTCTCATTGCCGTCTTCATCGGTTATTGTCACTGTATCCTTATCATAGGCTTTAAGCAGACCATAAAATTCCTTTGATTTGTTGATAGCCCTGTATGTGCGAATCTCTATCTCCTTATTCATATTGCGCACATAGTCCTTTTCCTTCTTGAGAGGTCTTCCAAGCCCCGGCGAGCTGACCTCGAAGGTGTATGAATCAGGAATATAGTCCTCTCTGTCGAGAATCTCATTCATCTGCCTTGCAACCACTTCACAGTCATCAACAGTTATGCCACCCTCCTTATCGATATATGCTCTCAGGTAGTTCATGCCGCCTTCCTTAACATACTCGACATCAACAAGCTCAAAATTCATGCTGTCAAGAATTGGTTGTATAAAATTCTCCGTCTTTGCCTCATATACACTTGCCTTTGACATTTTATCACCTCTCTTTTTTATATTTGTAACTATTCAGAATTGTTCCAAGTGGTTCTGAATAGCTACCTGATGTTTATAAACGTGAATTGAGAGAGGACTTTTGCCCTCTCTCAATCTAGTCAACGTTGTTATCATAGGTATAATAGCACTATCAGAAAAAAAAATCAAGTTTTTTTACGGTTTTTATTGTTCCACTGGCGGCATATCCTCCGCCGGTGCATTTTCGGCTGGCTGCTGCTCTTCGGCCGGTGTATTCTCTGCCGGCACATCCTGTGCAGGTTGTTCTTCCGCTGGCGTGTCCTCCGCCGGCTGTTCTTCCGATGGTGTATCCGCAGAAGGCGCTTCTGTTGTCTCCTCTGTCGTCTCTTCTGTCGCCTCCTCTTCCGTATCTGGTTGTTCTTCTGCCCTGTCCCAGATAATGTCGGTCGTCTCCGGTGTCCATGTCTCTAAATGGAGTGTGCCGCTAAGTCCGTCAAGCTGTGGCAAAATAATGGATAACCTCACAACTTTCTGCGACAGGTTGTCCTCAGAACCAATTTTCACCTGGATCGTTCCATAGTAAAGCACCGGCTCCATGTTACTGTCATACTGGATCTCATCCGGGAGCAGATTATATTTTTTCAAAGTCTGTGTCAGGTTCAGTAAATCCCGCAAAATATCACTGTTCTCTAATTGCAGTTTCTCATAAAGTACCACTTCCTCACAGGAGATTCCTGTGATCTTTGGCACACCGTCAATCACTTCCGTAGATGTCTCGACTACAAATCCATCTTTGTCAAAATAAGCATTCTGACCAATGGAATTAATATAAAGATAGCCGAGCATTCCTTTTTCGTAAACTTTAATATGTACGGTATGGGGATTGTCCAGTGAAACCTCCATCGTATCTACAAACGGAACTTCCCCGATATCCACAAATCTGTATTTCAGATCTACATACAGGGAATTCCAGGAATATTCATCATTCAGCACCATGTTTTCAATCTGTGTGGAGCTGTACAGTTCATTTCCCTCCACGACAACGTTTTCCACGGTAAAAACATTCATGACAATGAAAACGCCCGCTGCGATAAGCAGAATCAATATCAACAGGATGTACAATCCTATCTTTCTGCGCTTTTTTCTTCTTCTCTCTTCTTTTATCATATTTAATTAACCTCAAATTTAATTCCCTTTGCCACGGAAAGCGCAAGCCCCATCTCTGCAAGCAGGAATAAAACCGAAGTACCTCCATAACTGATAAACGGTAATGTAATTCCTGTATTGGGAATAACATTAGTCACAACCGCTACATTTAATATGACCTGAAGTGCAATATGAGCAAAAATTCCGGTTACAATCATATAACCATACACATCTGGCGCATTTTGGGCAATAAACAACAGTCTGTATAAAAGCAATCCAAAAATCACAAGGATCATAATAACACCAAACACTCCCAGTTCCTCACAGATTGCTGACAAAATCATGTCATTTTGCACCTCTGGAATAATCATTTTCTGAGCACTGTTTCCTAACCCTTTTCCAAAGAATCCGCCAGAACCGATTGCGTACAGTCCCTGCAGCACCTGGTAGCCGCCGGATGACATATTGGCCTCCGGATGCAGCCAGGATAAGATTCTTCGGATACGAAAGTTATCACTGGTAGTCATCGTCATACCCATGTAAGC
>OLWK01000152.1_pt1 | contig 44716 bp, 44 predicted proteins | sample 1674141 | NCBI WGS metagenome assembly OLWK01 (sample SAMEA103958148, study PRJEB25191) | human gut metagenome | reverse complement strand
AATATCGGAGATTACCAACTTTTTTAGGCACTATTTCTTATCCCGAACTGAGGTAATGATTATTTCGCCTGTCATGTCTGCCAGACTCTTGCTACTGCTTGCCGGTGGGGTCTTGTGATAAATCAGCTTGATGGCCGCTGCTATATGGTTCGCCATGTCCGCAGCATACTTCTGTGCCAGCTCTGCCTCGGTCATTCCCAATACAGCATTCGATACATAGGCTATCACATACCCCATGAAGTTGCCTTCAAATGGAACGGTAATACCGTCTTCTACGTCTCCCCATCTGCTGTTTTCGAACTTAATCACCATCGCGTCTCCGTTCTTGTAATAGGTTACTTGTGGTGCCAGCTCTGCTACAAATGTTTCTGCCGCAGCGTTTATATACTGCTTCATGATACCTTTCTCTTCCGAAGATAGGGTGGTCTTGGCAAACATCGTATCGCCGTTCTTATCTTTCAGGCGTTTTCCGATGAGAGCGAAGTGTTTGCTCACCTCACTCATCACCTTCTCCATTTCTATCGTTATCTGTACTTCCATACCTTATGCAGCTCTGTTATATCCTAATGCACTCTGTGCCTGTGCTACCGCATTCTGGTCTGCACCCTGCACAATTCCGTTCTCTACCTGACCGCCACCTTGCTGCTGAGCCATTGCCTGTTGCTGCTGATACATCTGTTCGAGCTGAGCCTGCTGCTCCTGTACGCTGGCAAGCAACTTGTCTGCAAATGGTGCGTTGAGGTTCTGCAGATACTGAATGATATTGATACCGCCCATTTCAAGAAGCTTGTCGAGCGTATCGTTTTGCATCGTGTTGAAGGCTGCCGTAGCTGCTGCATTCTTGATGCTGATCTTGAAGTGAATATCTCTTGCCGAAAGACGGTCGTACTTGTAAACCGTATTGAAGTTCCGGTCGTAAACCCTTCTTCCGTCTTCGTAGTACTGCTGTATAGTCATGCACTTCTTGGTTGCCAGCTTCTCCGTGAACACGTCCATGTCGGCAAGGATGGTATACAGAGACGTAGTTGCATTCTGGCTTTCCTGTGCATATCTGGCTGCCGATGTTCCTGCCGATGGGGTCTTACCCTGCAAAGCACCGCTCACGTTGGTAACCTCTCTAATCAGGTTCAGCTCTATCTGCAAGAGTTCATTCGTACCGATGTTCACGGCATTCGATGTAATAATCTCTGGCTTCGCATTCGGTGTCTTCACCGATGGCTTGTAGAATATCCATCCGTCATACTCTACCGCCTCTTCCATAAACTGCTCTGGCGTTCTGCCGTTAAGCACATTCGTAGGAATCATCTTAAATCCCTTGAAACTGCTTCTGATGGCCATGTCGTTCATCACAATCAGTCGGTTGATGTATCGCTGCTGGTCTATGATGTTGGCAAGGAATGGATGAATCTCTCCGTTGATATACGGATAGAGCTTCATCGTGAAAGGATGGCTCTTATAGTCGTATGGAGTTTCGCCCTGGCAGAGGATAGTTCCGTCTGGCGCCATATAGGTATAATACCAGTACTTACTGGAAGTATCTTTGCTGGTGATATACGCCCTATCTTCCTCCGGCACACCAGCCTCGTCATACTGCTCTTTACGCCTATTGTTTAAATCTATCAGCTTTTTTATCATAGCTGTATCATTACGATCTACCCTAAAATAAGCATCATTTACATTTTGAGCAATAGGGTCAAAGCATTGCAGCATTGGTTTGGTTTCCGTGGTCCACACCTCAATCACTCTAGAGTAATGTCTTCCCTTATTGGTATAGTCGAAAGAGAGATTATCCAACGCCTTTTCTTCGTTAAATTCATAGCCGTAGCTGTTATCGTCCGAAGGATAAATATCAAAGATGGCGTTCAGATCTTCTTCTGTAAGCCCATATTCCTGTTTGGCAAACTTCTGATACAAGTCTTCTCGGCTCACGTCATGCAGCACGCCGATAAGACTCACGTCGTTGTGTCGTGGGTCGCTGCCGCATTCAAAAAACATGTGGTCGGGTTCCATCGCGTCTGTCCATGAGTCGGGCATTTCAAGTTCCTTCGCCTCCCAACTCTCTCTGACAAACATCTGACCGCCCATAAGATAGTCCTTAATGGCGTGGTTCAGTACATCTTGCATGTACGTTGTCTGCCAGTTGCATTGCATCGTGGCACTCATCATGTCGCTCAGTTGTCGGGAGTCACTATCTCTTGCAAAGCAGACCGGTTCCGTTCCCTGCTTGGCATAAAGACCGGCAATAGATTCCAGAATGCTCACCATGATGTTGTTGCTCATAGGTGTCTGGTTGCGCTTCTCCATATAGGTGCGCTCTGTCATTTCCTCCCAGTAACCATGATGGTATACTCTGATGGTGTCGCTCCATTGGTCGCCCATGCAGTAGCGCATCGTTCTCGCCCTCGTTTCTCGCACACCGCTTAGGTTATTCCAAGCATTTCTGCATCGGCTGAGTAACTCCTCGTCCTTGCCGTGTTCTTGTCTTCGCTTGCGAGCCTTAACCGAGTCATACTTGTTATGTTGAGGCATCACTTTGCTAAGTGTCAGTATTCTTGCCTTTACCATTTTCTTATACATTATTAATTATAGGCGCAAAAATAGGCAAAAACATTGCTTTCTTTGCCGTGCTCCAACCAACCACCAAGCGCAAGGTTGGAGCACGGCAAAACTTCTTCAAATTATTTGCATTTTTGCCGAAAAGTTTCAAACAGTATTATATAGATATGACAAAAGAAGAATTAGCACAGATGAATGAGGAAGGTGGTGCTCAACAGACTCCACCTGCTGAGGCTGCTACAGATGAAACGTCTGTAGATGAGCGTCCTAATCGTACAGCTTTCTCCAAGCGCTTCTCTAATCGCCATTCTGACATCGACTTCGAAGACAAGGAAGCTCGTTATGCGGCAATGAATGATGATGCTGATTTGCTCGGACGATACGAGGAAAGCGGTAAGGCGTTGTCTAAGGTGTTTGATAAGCACAAGTGGCTTGCTGCTCTGGCGATGGACTTGGAAAAGAATCCGGATGACAATCCGTTTGATGCGATGGCTCGCTTGGGTATTGACGTGAAGACCTTGTTTGATGATCCCGAAGGCGGCAAGAAACTCGCTGAGATTCTCGCCAAGCACAACGAGGACGTGGCTGAACAGAACGCCGCTGCCGATAGAGTTTTTGCAAATATGCAAAAGTCTTATGAACGCTTAATGAATCTCTTCCCTGATGAGGTGGACGATATGTGGCAGCAGCTTTATGAGATTCACGACAAGGTAGAGAGTGGCGATATTTCAGATGATATTTGGAAGATGCTCCACAACGCCAACAACTACGATTCTGATATTTCCTCTGCCCGTGACGAGGCGGCTATGCAAGCCCGAAACGAAAAGATTCAGAATAAGGTTCGCTCTTCCAGCACAGAAGGTATTCCTCCTTCTCTTTCTAGTTCTGGCGCAGGAAATAAACCGGCAAAGAAACAGAAACGTGAAAGTTTCTTTGATGATATTAGAAGTAATTAATCCATTAATATATGTATAAAATGAAGAAAAATTGTTTTAAGAATTTTATGAGTGGTCAGTTCGTCTTTAAGATGATTCTGATGCTTCTTGCCGTAGTTACCGGTGGTGGCGTAATGGCAACGGCAGACCTTGTAGAGCCGCAGATTGGCAACGAGGGAGTAAATCCTGCAGACAAAGAGACTGTTGCCCAAAAAGAGCCAGTAGACCCTAATGTTAACGACAGACTTAGCCCTGGTGGAAAAAAAGATGGTCAAGACCTTACAGGCTCCCAGGCTTCTAGTACACAGCTTCGTGAGGGTGGTTTGCTTGATAAGGAGTGGGATAGTGAGATTGTTAAGTTCTATCCTTTCAAGACACCGCTTCTTTCTATTGTTCGCCGTATGGCAAAAACAGTAAATATTAAGAACTGGTCAATCTCGCATCAGCGTGTTGGTGGCGAAACTCTTGATGGACAGACTATTCAGAGAATTGAAACTGCTGACACCATCGAGATTAATTCAACGAACTTCTCTGGTTCTATTCGCCCATTCTATAAAGGCACTACTGTTTTTGCTTCTGGTGTTCCCGGTTATGCTGCTGGCTCACAGACCAAGACAGAGGGTACACTGATGCTTTATGTAATTGAGGCTAACGGTAAAAAAGCGGTTATGCAGGCTGTCAACGGAAAGCCGAAGGTTAGTGGAGACTCAAGAGACAATCTTGACAACATGACTTGCCCGGAAATCCCTGTTGGAACAACGTTCCTTGCTGGTGCATCTGCAGCTTCTGAGTCTCAGCTCACCATTACACCAGAAAACTTCCAGCCACGCGAGAAAGAAGTGTATGTTCAGAAGAAACTCTTGAACATCGTATTTACAGATGACTACGAGAAGGTAAAGAAGGAGCAGCCTATTACAGTTGCCGACTTAAAGACCGATGCTATCATCAAGTATAACCTACGTGCAGAGCGTACTTATTTGCTTGGATGCAAGTCTCGCTTCAAGGCAGAGACCGGCGACGGACAGATTGAAGATGTCTATACCTCTGAGGGTATCATCAATCAGCTCACCAACACATACTCCATCGGTGATACTTATACGCTTGGCGATTTGATTGCTATTTCCAAACTCCAGTTCACGGAATTCTCCGAGAATGATCGTTGTTTTGCCTTCTGTGGTAAGAATGCTATCGAACGTTTGGAGAATATCAAGTTGGAGGGAAGCCATCAGAACGACTTCATTAATCACAACGAGTTCGACCTTACCTTCAAGCGATTCAAAGACACCTTCGGCTCTATTGATTTTGTTTGGACTCAGACTCTCGATCTCTTGGGTATGTCAGACTTCATGGTTATCTTTGACCCTAAGGCTTCTCGCCGATACGTCAAGATTGGCAAGAAGGAGCAGACCAATGATATGTCTAAGGGAGGTGGCGAGGTTCGTGACGCTAAGCGTTGGATTCATCAGGAGGCAGATAGTGTGGCACTTCGTGGTTACAACTCAATCTTGGTTGGTCCTGCTGATAAGATTGCTAAGATTGCCACAGAGTCACTTAATGCCATCATTTCTGCTAAGGAACTTCCTAAGAATCCATCAAAGGGTATGAAGGTTGCGCTCACGCAAAACTACACCTTAAAGGATACTAATTCTCCTACTGATGATGTCAAGTATGAGGCAGGTACAGTTTTATACTACACTGGCACCGCTTGGGCTATCTATGCTGGTCAAGATACAGCGCAGTAAATTATCACTATAAACCATCGGTGGGCAGGTGCATCTTGCTCTGCCCACCATTTATAAAGAATAAATATGATTAAGACATATAAAGCACGAGTAAATCAAAATAGCATTAGCTATCTGCTTTCAGGTAAGCAGGGTAATCAGGTTCGCTATCCTTTCGCAAATGGTAATGTAATTATAAACAAATATCCTTCACTTACGTTGCGAAACCGATACTGTCAGGAACTTCTTGAGTCTAGCTTGCTTTTTGCCAACAATACTATTATTCTCGACCATGAGGAAGAAGAGTACCCTGGCGAAAAGGCTAAACTTGAAGAGGAAAAGAATGCCGCATTAAAGTCTACCGTAGATGAGCCGGCAAAGAAGACTACAAAAAAGTCACAGAAAGAGGAGGTAGCAGGCATCCGTACAGCGGAAGAAGTTATTAATTACATAAACAACCGTTTTGATAAGGATTGCAGAACTCTTGAAACTGCCATGAAGCATGCAGACAAGGCTGGTCTTATTTTCCCAGATTACGGCAAGCAGTAATATATAATAAGGTGTAAATGAGTATAGAGGAAATCATAAAGGCAGTACGTTGGTGCATAGACGAGGAATCCAACAACACATCGGAAATCACCGATGAGAAGGATGATTTGTATATGGACAACATCATCAAGTCGAAGATAAACGATGCGCTGCATTGGATAGCTATTACTGCTGCATCTTCGCCTGCCCTGTCCGATTCCAAGAGTATAGGCTCGACTTCCGACACAATTCAGGTGTCCGATTTTGATTCTAATCACAACATCGGTGTTATCACCATGCCTTCCAATATGGAGATTATTACCATCAACCGCATTCGTGGCGCTTCTTGGTATAAGGCAGTCACCCCAGTAGAGGACACCGATGATGAAGCTCTTATGATGTACGACGATACCGCCAATGGTACCATCGATCGCCCACAGGCTGCCATCATGCGAGAGAATCCAATCAAGATCCTCATGCAGCCCAAGACTTCAACGGCGGTCATTACCTATGTTGGCGTACCTAAGTCTGTGAGCACAGACGCTTCCACAACAGATGTTTCCATTCCGGACAAACTAAAGAATGCTTTCATCTATTATATCGCCTTTCTGCTCCTCTCAGCCTACGATGATACCAAGGCTAGCCAGATGTACACCATCGCCCTGCAACAGCTAGGCGTAAATCAAACCTCAAAATAAAGACGATATGGAGAATGTAACAGCCACATACGATGCCAATGAACTTGCGTGGGTAACTCCAACACTTACTCTTCGCCGTGATATTTTCCTAAGAATCACGCTAAGGGAAAAAGGAAAGGTGGTTATCCGTCAGTCGGATGATAAGGGAAATTTCCCTCGCATCCCGATACGTCGCCACAAGGACACCCAGTTCTTCGAGTTCCGTATCTCGATTATTCCCGATACCGTCCAAATTCAAATATTCACTTCTACAGAACCAAAAGAAATAAAATATGCCTACATTTAGACAAGATGAAAAGCTTGGAACGAATGTGCCGCTGATAAAGACAGCCGACTTCAACGACAAGTCTGTCACAACAGAGAAACTTGCCGAAGGTTCTGTTACTAATTCAAAGTTAGCACCAGAATCCGTTACACAGGATAAGTTCGACAAGGAACTGCTTAAAATCTTCGAGGCAGCAGCAGGTCTTCCTGAAAATCTTATAGAGACGATACAGAAAGTAGATAGCACGCTTGTAGATCATCAGCGGCAAATCTCTTCTAACGATGATGATATTTCCGACCTGCAAACCAAGACCAAGCAAATCAAGGACACCGTAGATGGCATAGCTGTCAGTGGTGGTGCATCTGTAGGTTCGGCAGTAACCTACGACAATACACAGAGCGGTCTTGATGCTCAAAACATTCAAAATGCCATCGACGAACTCGTCAACAATCTCGGCCACTACGAGACCAATGAGGAGTGGTTGCGTGTCTACACAGATGCAGAAAACAAGTTCCTTTGGGGCATCCGTGTAGATGGTAGTATAGACTGGGCAGTCGGTATTCCTAAGCCTATTCAGAAAACTCTCAATGAAATCATCGCCAACAACGAGACCTTCCAGCAAACCCTAACCGAAGCTATGGAAGCATACAAGGCAACCATTGACGAGAAGGTTGCGGCCATTGATAAAAAGAAGGTAGACAAAGAGGAAGGCAAGTCCCTTATTGAGGATGAAGTAAAAGAGTGCTTTACAGTAATTGAAAATGATGAGTTTATCCATGCAGTAATAGATTCTGAGGGTAGACTTCTCTTTGGAATCTACAGAGACTCTGGTAAGCCATATTTCCCTCAGAATGATATGTATCACATTTCTCAAAGCGAAGAGTTTCTTTGGGTTATTCTTGATGCTGCTAATCATCCTCTTCTTGGTATTCAGCAAGATGGTACTTGTTGGGCAGCCAAGGCTCAGTGGCTTGATGATATTAAGGCTATCAAGGAAGCTCTTTCAAGTATTGGTGAAGCCCTCAAAACCTTCCAGCCAAAGGAAGATGGTAAGGGATTGATAAATCTTGATGTTGCTGACAGCTTCTTCTATATCTCTAATGATGAGTATATCATCGCAGTAGTAGATGCAGAAAACAGAATCCTTGCAGGAATCAAGTATGATGCACAGCCATACTTCCCTAATCACGAAATGTACTCTGTAATAACCAATGAGGAATGGATATATGCTATTATTGATGCAGATAACAAGGTTCTTTGTGGTTTCCGTGCTGATGATGGTCACATGGTTGTTGGTGGTATTGACATTAGTACTTTTATCACCAATGCCATTATTGATATAGCAGACATCAAAGAACGTACTAATCATCTTTCTACAATAGAGAATGATGAATATCTTTCTGTTGAGACTGATGCTGAAGGTAAGGTGCTTGGATATATTGCTCCTGATGGTAGCCATTATCTCTATAAGGTAAAGTCTGAGACTATCCCAACAGAGTTTGAACATATTGAAGACCCTGAGGGAAGAACTGAGATTACAACAGATGCAGATAATAAGGTGCTTGGATATAGAGATTCAGAAGGTACTCGACATGAGCACAAGATTTCTGCTAAACATATAGAATTATCTGATGAAGCAGCCAAAGAGGTCAATGACGCATTCAAGTCTGCTGGTATCAAGATGGAGAATCCATCAGATTTCAGCAAGGATAGCTATATAGAATTGCCTATCCCTCGTATTGCTGCACAAGTAAGACTCTATGCACCAAATTTGCCTACAACAAAGCAGGATGATATTGAAGCTGAAATAGAGTACAATGACAAGGATGGAAACTATTTCCGTAAGCCAGTAATCTTGAATGCACAAGGCAGTTCATCTATGGCTTACTATGTAAAGAATATGGCTATAGATATTTCTGATGGTAGTGAAATTAAGTTTGGTGATTTCCCAACACAAGATAGTTTCCACTTGAAGAAATACTATATTGATGCTTTCAGAGGTCAGTGCATCGTTGGCTATTGGCTGATGGAGCAGGTTTATAAGTCTCGTCCTCTTGGACAACAATATCCTTATGAATATTGTTATTTAAATGAGAGTACTACAGATGGTCTTGGTGATGTTAAGAAGGATTTTTTCACTGGAGCAAAGTGCCATCCTGATGGTTTCCCTATTGTAATTATTTGGGTAAATAGCAATACCAATGAAGAAACTTGGATGGGTGTATACACTTGGAACTTAAAAAAGTCAAAGGAGGTATATAATTGTAACAAGAAAAAAGCGGAAAACATAATCCTTGATGGGGTAATTAACTCTTCTACTATTTTTGGAGGGTCAGTAAATTGGTCTGCTTTTGAGATACGTAACCCTAAGTCACTCATTGATATAGATGGAAATAAGTATGATGGTGACAATCCGAAAGAACTTTCAGAGACTGATAAAAATAGCAAGAAGGTTAAGGATTTTCTCACTCGTCTCTCTGGCGTTGTAGCAGCATTGAGGGCGAGCAACACAAAGGAAACTTTCGAGCAGTATTTCTTACCACAGGCATTCATTGATTATTATCTTGTCAGTCAAGTTCTATTTAACCATGATGGATTTGGAAAGAATTGGATATGGGTAACTTATGATGGCTTGCATTGGACCCCAACACTATATGATGTGGACTCTATATTCGGTATGTATTGGAATGGAATTTATGTGATTCCTAATAGCGATAATTCCACAATATTAGGTATTCCTCAATGTCTTGGTTTGGATAAGTTATATAGTGATGAAATTTCTAAAAGATATAAAGAATTGAGGGATAAAGGAATTTTTAGTGTTGATAATATCGTTAAACTTTTGAATAGTTGGATAAATAAAATTGGATATTCCAATATAGAAAAGGAGTTTGAAGTGTATTCGCAAACACCATCTTACAGAGATAGTCACATATCCAAAAATTGGAAATTGTTAGAATATAGTACAAGTCTAAATGATTATGATAGTTCTAGGACTTATAATAAAGGAGATACTACAGTATTTCATGGATATAAGTTTCTGTGCTTGAATGAGAATACGAATGATTCTCCGTTCAAAGAATCTTATGACAAATACCCTCAATGGGGAGGATGTTTTACTTCTATAAACAGAGTAAAAAACTGGTTAACAAATAGAATTAATTTTTTAAATAATACATATAATTATGGCTAAATGTTTTATAACAAAATTGCAAGGTATCATAACTAATGATACATTGCCTAAAATTGGAGAGTTAGTAATAAACTTTCCGAAAGAAGATACACCTACTAAATACAATAGAGGTTTAGTGTTAAAAGCTTTTTCTAATATTAATGTAAGAGTTTCTGGTGGTAGCTTCTGTAGTGAAGACCTTGTCCCTAATGGAAAGGCATCTATTGTAATTCCAGCACAGACACAAACGACTTTGTATGTGGAGAACAAAGACTGCATTGTTTTCGTAAATGCAAACTACAATTTGCTTCTATTGGAATTGGGAACTATAGAAGATTATGGTACTTCAAAAAGCTCTTTTGATATTTCAAATTTGAAGTATAATAGACCTGATTTTAACATCATCTATTGTAAAAATTCAAAGTTCTATGGGGATATTAGTGCCTTTAAAGGTGCATTAAACTTAGTACACATGTATATGAGTAACTGTGATGGTATCAAAGGCGATATTTCTGTTTTTGCTAATACCACTATTAGTTCATTAACCTTCGAGAATACGGGCGTATCTGGTGATGTTGCTTCTTTGTCAAATTGCAATAATTTGATTGAAGTACGATTTACTAATGACACAAATATTTACGGGGATATATCTGCTTTTGCAAACAAACAAAATCTAGATGTACTATTTTTGGAAAATACCAGTTGTTATGGTGATGTTTCTACTTTAAATAATTGCAACAGGTTGAAAGAACTACGCATAAAAAACATATTAAATATTTCTGGTGAACTCTCGCAATTAGGAAGTAACCTAATATTTTTAACTGCTACAGGAACTTCAAAAGTTTTTACGTGGAAGAACACTAGACCATCATCCTCTAAAATAATTGCTTTAGAAGATGTTAATCTAGGAGACGATGTAGATAATTGCTTGAATAATCTTGCTGGTTGTACATCTGGCATCAATGGCGATGAACAAGCATGGTATAAAACTATAAAAATTTATGGTAATCGTACTTCAGCATCAGATGCCGCAGTTGCAACATTGCAGCAGAAAGGCTACACGGTATCAGTTACTCCTGCATAAGGTATCATAAGTTTAACATTAAAGCAAAGAAAGGAAATAAGATATGAACAAGTTAACAAAGAAGTATAAGGTAGTACATGAGGGAACCAAGATGACGCTCCCTCTCACGGAGGAAGGTGACAATGCTGAGGTATTCCCAGCAGTAAATGCCACCGCAGTAGAGTTTGACACATACTCAGAAGCCAAGGCTTATGTAGATGAGCATAATTTGGTATATGATGAGCCAAAGTATTAAGATAAAAGAAGAAGGGTGAGTCGAAAGATTCACCCTTTTCTTATGCAGCAAGCCTGTACCAATCCACCAAGCAAGTAGCAAGCCTCCTCACCATACATATTTATCAAGAACTGTTCGGAAATGTGCTGAACCACATGCAGCATTTCGTGGCTGAGGCTGTTCATGTATTCAGCCTTTGAAGTAGCCCATCCAATCACAACCACCGTTTTTCTTATATCAACATTAGAATAGGTTATCCCTTTGTTCGCTTCACCTTTGAGCACGAGATTACAGGCATCTTCGAGAGGAATGCCGCTGCATCCCAAATCCCGAAGATACCTTCTTACCTTCATGGCATCCTTTGAGTGAACATCATACATCACATGTACCGTCCAGTCGTACCTTTCCAAGTAAATCTCCTGCTCTGTCATATTTTACAAAATCTCTTCCCAAGGAATCCCCACACCATTAAATGATGTATCTGCATAGAACCTATTAAAGATGAATCCATCCTGCTGATCCTCATCATCCACGTAGTCCTTGATGAACTGAGCCATCTGCTTCTCTTCCGTGATAGACGAACCGTAGAAATCAGCTAAGCACATGTGTGCGATGTAAACCGCATCGTAGCCCACATTATTCTCCAGCACGATATTATTCTTCTTCAGAATGTCCTCAATATCATCCTTGCTCATCATGCGGATTGGCTTACCGTTCTTCCGCATCTGCTTTACTGCCCACTCACACATCTTCTTATTGAAGTGCCAGCCATTGTAGCGAAGGTAAGCCCTCATTTCTTCCGGCTGATAATCGTAGGCGTTCAAAGATTGTCTGTATTTTCTTTCCATAATCTTTCTGATATTAAAAAGGGCTTGGTAACGAAATCTGTTTCACTACCAAACCCCAAGTTAGTTAATACTCGTCGCCGTAGCTTCGATAATCACGTTCTCCACGGTCTCTGTCTTCACGTTGGCGCATGTCGTCGTACTCTTCATGCTCTCGCATACCACTTCTGCCTCCACGACCTCTGTAATCGGGCATGCGGTTGCGCTCGCCGTACCGGTCACGTCTGCCCTCACGCTTCATTTCGCCCAGGCAGTTCATAGCCTTATCCAAGCAGCGCAAGCCTTTCTCCACGTTCTCATACAAGCCATCAAACTTGTCTTCTGTAATCTCAACCATTATCATAATTCTAAGATTTTTAAAGTGAATAGATAGGAGATTACTTGTTTATCGCCTGTTGGAGCAATCCCATCATCTTGTCGAGCTTGCCCTCCATGCCAGAAACCTTGCCTTCCAGCTTGCTGATCTTCTCAGTCTGTTCCCTCTCCTTGGCAATCTGGGGGTTGAGTTGCAATAGCATTCCCTCACAAGAATCAACGACTTTCTTGTGGTAATCTACGCTCTCCAGTATCGTCTTGGATTGTCTCAGCATCGTATCGACCTCTGCACTCATGGCTTCCTTGTTGTCGCTCACCACAAGATTCTTGTCGTTGGCTATCTGTCCGTTGGCAGGTAGCTGCTTGAAATCCACCTCCTCGTCGTTCAGTTTCACCTTCACATCAACCACAGTTTCCATAGGCTGAGGCGTGAAGCCATTGTTGAAGGTAGGGTATTTCGTCTGAGGATTGCTTACCGAAACAACCTGACCAATCTGCAAGTTCGGGTTTTCGCCCTTATCTAGGACATAGAATAAAGAATTTGTTCTTAAACCTTGAAACATAATGTAATCTCCTATTATCTATTCTGTTTGTTAAACAATACCCGTCATCAGCTGAAGGGTGTTAGTGTCTCTCTCAAACCAGAGCTGAACAACTCCAGTTCCCGGCACGTCTGCAACCGTCAAAGCATCACCATTGAATTTGGTTACAGCTTGGGTTGCGCCGTTGGTCTCGAAAAGGATAGGCAGCGTACCAGTCGTTCCAGTCGGAATAGCCTGGCGCAGATTTACGAAAATCGTTCCTCTGTAGCTGGTATTCACGAAGGCGTGGTTTTTAAAGGTGAACACCACATCGGCAGTATTCACCTTCACGCCAGTAGAAGCGATAGCCGCCGAACCGTTACGATTCACCCATGTATAAGGTCTTAACCATAACATAGCAGCCTCCTTTCTTTAACCCCAGAATCCATTGTTGGCAGCATTCAGTCCATACAAACCTGCCTGATAAGCCACGCAGTTAGGAACCGCAGTAAATGGGCTGTAAGGAGTAGTTACTGTCTCCGGCAGCTTACATTTGATGCCAGCTACCTCGTTCTGCAGACCTGCCAATACCGCATTAATTGGTGCTACCGCCTGACCAACAATCTGAGAAGTCATGGCAGAAGACTTAAAGGTACTGTTCTCCTCACGCAGAGAATCAATCTTGTTCTGCATTTCGCGCATCTCAGCCTGCTTCTGACCGTCAACGATGATCTGAGTGCTTTCCTTGATGGCGTTATGCAAATCGCAAGTCTGGCGCTGGGTTTCGTAAGCTACGTTAGAGAAGCCACGCTCCTGACCATTAGCTACATTGTTGATGGCATTCTGTAAGGTACCAGTCTGCTGACAGATAGCCAAGCGGTTCTCGCAGCAGCAGTTTGCAATCTGCTGAGCAATCTGCATGTTACCCTGCTGCAAAGCATTGATGGTCTGCATGCCACTCATACCTACCTGATTACCTACACTCTGAACCTGAGAAGTCAAAGCAGAAATGGCATTCTGAATCTGACCTTCGGTACAATTGAGCTGAGTAGCCAAATTGCTGAGCGCATTACGATTACCACCGATGGCATCCATCAAAAGGGCACGACCATTGTCGTTGTTAATCTCGTTAGCAAGACCGCCACGACCGTTATTGCCGAAGCCACCCCAGCCATTACCGCCCCAACCCATAAGGAAGAAGAGGAAGATAACCCACATGAACCAACCACCTTCACCGCCGAAGCCATTGTTGCCCTTCATAGCGAGAAGCACATTTGGATCTACACCCTGCTTCTGGAGCAGAGGAGCAAGAAGTCCAAGCATTCCGTTTGAACCTCCGTTTTGGTTTTCACCAAAGATGTATGTCTTAGATTCTGACATAATAAAATAGATTATTCGTTTCGTTCACTATTGAACTTGGTGCAAAGTTACGAAGAAGATGAGGCTCTGCCTAACTATGCTCAAAATAAAATTTTTGCCATTAAAGCCTCTGTTCCTCAGCATTTTATGCTGAGTCATTTCCTGCTCATTTATTTAGTAAAAGTCTAAACTATAAAGAAATCACCCTCAACCCGATACAACCTATCAATATTTTCACTACTTTTGCAGGATAACAATCGGTATAAAATTACAATGCATGAAGAAACTTTGGAACTTTATTAAAGATTTGCCAGTCCAAATTTTTGGCGCATCAATGGGAGTGATAGCTATGACAACAATGGCTATATTCTTTGCCTGTATGATAGCTTCCGCTATCGTGTTGGTATGTGAAACTGCATCTTTTATATTTCGCACAATTAATCTGGGATTAAAGCATTCATATAATGTTTTGAGCGTAGAATATCAAAGCAACAATATCCTATTTATCAAGTATATATGTATGATGTTTGTTGTGTTTGTATTGTTACTGCTTCTTTTTAGGTATATATATAAATACAAGAGAATCAAGAAATCGGTTTCTCATTTTTATATTCCTTATGTGGATTTGACAGAAGCGCAGAAAAAATTAATTCCTGAATTATTTGAGCAGTATGTAAAATCTGCTTATTTAAGTATGAAATATGGTGTAGTTTCTTTGAACACTATTTTAAATGACATAAAGCAGGATATATCCAAACATGAATTATTACACCCTAGTGATATTAGGTATATTTTACATAAGATACCATACCAAAATTATGAAGATTTTGGAAGGTCAATGTCTTTATTGGAATGGTTAGACTATTATGCAATTCAAAAGGAGATTGGATTTGGTAGCTTTGTTGGAGATTTATCAAACTATCAGCGTGACTTGATAACGGTCAGCGTTCCAATTATTGAGCAGTACTTTATTGATAGTGTTAAACATGGTATATATGATGAAAAATTAATTATAGAAGACATAGATAACAGATTTGGTTCCGTTCTCAAAATTCTTTGTTGGCAAGATAGAAGATTTTTTTTGTCTTTGATACCTAATCTATATTGTACTATTGAAGGCGTAAGCTATACTCTGCACGAGTATCTAGAATACGCAAAGGAAAAGAAGCCTGCTTATATCGAAGGAAATATATTTAAGAAGGAGTGAGCACTAAGCCCACTCCTTTCTTTATTTATTCCAATCTATCCAGTTCATCCACCGCATCCATCATGATCCTGTCAATATTCTGATTAGCGAAGTTGATGCTCTCGGTATCAGAAGATTTATCTCTAAGCTTCTTCCATCGCTTCATCTGCTTCTCTGCCAGCTCGATTACTCTCACCTTGGCAGCTTCCTTGGAGTTCTGGAAGTGATAATACTCCCCGATGTTCGTGATTCTTTTGTCAAGTGGAACGTTCTTCGATTTCAGGCGGTCCACGTTGGCCATGGTCTTCTCCATTTCGTCTTTATAGTTATACCACTTGCTCTTGGTTCGCTGCAAACTGCTCTGCTCGCTCGGCGTATAAAGCAACGAACGAAGGAAAGGAATATCCTTGGTTTCCGTATCTTTGCCATGCTTAATAACACCGATAGCTCGCTCTGTAAAGGTAGCGGCGCCACCACCTATACCACCGATGTAGTGATTCAGCATACTAGGGTTCGTTACCATATCCAGGAAACTGTTGCCCAGCATATCCTCATTACCCTTGGCTACATCGTTGGTCTGTGCATTCACCCATTTATTCACAGCCATATATCCGTCAGGCACACCCTTGTAGGCTCTCTGCCAAGCAGGGGAATTTTCATTCCAGTCACCACGTCTTTCAATCGGTGCACCCTTCCAGTCGGTATTTAGCTCCCATTCCACAAAAGGAGATAGGGCAGAAGGAGAGATAGCTTTGATCGTCTCGTTCAAAGGCTCCTTGCCAGCAGAAGAGTTACCGAGATAGTCCATTACCGGCACAAGCTGCGACATACAGCCCACAGCATCCAAGGCAGGATTCTTCTGTCCACTCACGTTTGGCGAGAAGGTCAATCCAGCCGCCAAGTCGCCAAGACCAAAGAAGGCTCTCAACTCAATAGCAAGCGGAATAGTAACAAACTGTCCGCCACCTTTATATATGCAGAGATTGTTTCTTCTCACGTAGTCAGGCAACTCGCCGTATGGGTCCTTCACTCCCTTTCTGTCCTTCTCGTCCTCGCTAGCAATCAGCACGTTGTTGCCAAGTGCAGCTAGCGCACCGAGGGCAAAAGGAATGGCAAGCATATTGATAGAGGTGCCCACAGGATGATTCTTCAAGTTCTTCACCAGCAGATTGGTACTCTGAATACCGGCATTGAAGAACATAGAACAATGTCTCAGATAGCTAGCCGTAAATCCGTAAGCCCATCTTGCAGCCGCCTTGCCGCCAGTCATTTCTCCGTTCTTGAAACTCTTGATGGCATCACCGCTTCCATGGCGGTTGAAGTTGGTAGATACCTCCTTCGCATCATAGACCGAACGGATGATAGAACGGTTACTGTCTCGGCTCGCACAATAGGTAGCGAATCGGGCGATATTTTCAGCCACCTCGTTGATGTTCGCCAGATTTCCGAAGAAGAAGTCACGAAGGACAGCACCGCCCTTGTCAATCTTGCTTCTTTCGCTCTTCACATCTTTCTTATACTCCTTGGTCCAATCCTGCATGTTCTTGATCTGAACCCAACCGGTTTCGCCGCCGTTCTCCATGAACTCCTTGAAATATCTCTGTACCTTGTCAGAAGTATCAAGTGTTCCGTTACGATACTTGGCAAACAAGCCCAAGCCTGTAGTTCCGCTCAAATCCTTGAAGCTGATATTTGAGGCACCCTTATACAAGCCCAACTGCGCATAGTACTTCGCCCAGAGCGCACCATATCTTGCACCCTCCTTAGAAGTAACGTTGCTCGATGCAAACTCCGCATCACGCATGATGTTTCGCATCACGAACTCAGGGTTATATGATGTACACAACTGCGCCATCATTCTTGAAATAGAACTCAATGGTTTCATGATTCCCTTGGCGCCCGAGTTCTCTAGCAATCCATTCAACGCCTGCGCTGCTCTAGGATTTCCGTTGATAATAAAGGTATGGGTCCTTCCGGCAATCTTCACATCTACGATATGCTGCGATTTATTCTCCGCTCTTTGGAACTTATAGCCAATCTTGTCTCTGCGATAAACCTTGTATGCCATACCCTGTGATTCCTTCATCTTCATATCCTTGTTGAAGTCTGAAACAATCTGGTTGATTTCGTCGGCCGTAGCATCCTCAGGAATATCAGGGTAACGCTCATAAACGATGTTCACCACTGGGTCCTTCTCGTACCAGACGCTTGTTTCGGTAATCAGATTGTTGCCCGAATTATTTCGCGCGAATCTTGCGAAAGCCTGACGGATAGCATTCATACCACCGTTCTTGATGGCTCTGTTGCCCATCGCACCAATCTGCGCCAGTACGTTTGTTTCACTCAGATACTTGTGGCCTCTCGCTCTCATGATCGTGCTTCCTATATAGCTCTTCGGGTCTCCCTGCTCAGTAATGTAGCCATAAGTATCTTCTGCCGTAGCCTCATCATACTTTCTCAAAGGCACATACCAGTTGAACATATTCGATACATGACCATGCAATTCCTTGCTGATGATGCCATTCTTGTAGTCGCTGTCAATAGAATACTGGGTAGCAGCCTTCACCTTATCCCAATAGTCCTTTACAGCTCCCTTCTTGATGCTCTCCATCTTCGCTTCCGAATCCATCACGCTCTGAATAGCCTCGGCATCATTGTAAGGGTCAGAAGATTTCGTCACCTCCTGAATAGCGTGCATACCCGAATAGTCGTGCTCGCCAGCCTCGAAGTCTGCATCAAAGTGATTTCTGATACTCTCGTCCAACTGTCTGTAGTACTCCTTCAGGTCGATGTTGCCAGCCTTCAACTCGTTGTCAAGATACTCCTTATCTCTATAATAACTGTTTTCCAAGAAGTCGGCATCATGCTTTTTCTGCTCGTCCATCCTCATATTTCTAAGGAAATCACGCACAAAGAACTCTCTGTTTCGCTCCAAACCATGCTTGGTAATCATGTAGAGATTGAAGTTGCGAATCTTCTCATCATCCTTCTTTCCGTCGAAAGCATCCAGCACATCGGCCATGGCCTTGTCAAGAGGCTTCATCACGTTGCGCTCAAACATCTGAGCCGCATCACTCATCGCACCCTGCATGGTGTTCTGCAGCATATAAGGATTCTCCGAAGAAGCAATATCCTCAATCTTCTTGTCAGGCACAATCGCATTCATCAACTTCTTCAACGAAAGCATATTGTCCATATAGCTCTCGGTGAACATATAGCCATGTTCATCAAGCGAACGGTGGTATCTGTCAAGTGCCGTGCCGGCAGATGGGGTAGTGCGGAAGTGAATCTGTCCGTCGGTAGCCTCATCCCACTCACTCTTGGTCAGATTATCCATACTTCTAACCTTACCGTCATTTCCGTAAAACATACCATCATGTGCCACAACAGCAGGCATGCGCTCATGGTCGAGACGGTATTTCACCGCCTCGGCTCTAAGCTTCCAATAAGGATCATTCGGATTCTTCTGCAAATTCTTGCTCAACCAGAGCAGATACTTCACATCTTTAGTATTAGGAGCAACACGATAACCGATTTCATGAAGGAAATCAGATACCTTATTCTTGATACCATTCCAGAAACCCGGTTCGCCCTTGCCATCCTCGGCGAGTCGCGCGATACCTTCCTCAATGGCATCATAGATATTCAGAGGATTGAACTTTCTCTCCTCATCCACCAGCTTTTTCAAAGCCGCATTCTCAGGCTTATCTAAGTCATACCACACTTCACGAAGGAACTTGTCGAATCGTTCATCACCAAACAACTCTCTCATTCCCTTGTGTCCAACCACCTCATGCCAGATGGTCTTCTCGGCAGTATATCTATCGTGGATATTAGGCATATAAAGATGCACCTCGCCAGTCTTCTCGTCATACCAGCCAGTAATCTTTCTACCTTCCTCAATAGCAGCCTTAGCCGCCTTGTTGGTGATTTCATCAACCAATGAAACCATGTTCACCTTTGCACCAGTCTTCTGAACCACCTTTTCGATATGGCTCTCAACAGATGAAGTAGGGTAGTTGCCATCGCCGTGGTCCGTGCGGAACTTGATGCCGCCATCCTTGCCCCATACCTTGAAGGCATCCTTTGTCATTTTCACGTTGACGAACTTAGCCTGAGGGAACTCCTGTTCCAAATCAGCCATCTGCTGCAAGAACTTCTCCTTTGTTTCAGGAGCCTGTCTTCCCGATTCAACGGTAGTGATAGGAACGCCCAGCTTAGCCAATTCCCTAACCTGATTAGGAGTAACCACATTCCAAGGGATAGCCAAGCCAGTGCCCTTCAACTGCTCATCGATGCTCTCAGCCACCTCAGAATCAGGAACAACTCTCACCGCCTTTCTCCAGCGTGAAAGCATCACCTGTCTCTGTCTGTCCTTCGGCAGAAGACTGTTCACAGAACCAGAGTGCCAAGGCACCAAGCCCACAGAGTTCTTCGCGCCATCGGCGTGATAGCCGCTAGTCTTCTCGCTCTCAGGAATCTCCCATTCCACAACCTTGATATTGCCTCTAGCGTAAGCGCCAGAGAACTGATCGTTCATCACCGAAGTGGAAGTATGCATATAAGGGTTGTAAGCCGCTGGTACTGGTCCTTCTCCTGCCCCAGGGTTCTTGTCGGTCTTTACAAGTTGGAACTTACCGTTCTTCACAAGGTCAGGTCGCTCGTCTGCGCCCATCCAAGCACCAATCTCTGTAGCATCAGTACGCTTTCCGTCAATGATAGCAGCCATAGGAGAGTACAACTTTCCGTCCACCTCCTGCATTCCGCTATACATTCTGAAAGTCTTCTCCTTGTTGAGGCGGTCCAGTTCATCCTTGTCGGTAACTCTGTAGGCATAGCCGTTTTCCTCAATGTCATTCATGGCAATATCATCAATCTTTTCATTGAAATCATCCATGATGTCATTGAGAGCCTTATCCATCTTACTTTTATCCGAAATCTCAAAGAGTTTATGCCAAGCGTTCTTTACAGCTTGCCACAAGGAGTTATCGCCTCGGTTGCGCAATTCGTTAACTGCGTTCATGATTCGCTCACCTAAAGAAAGGTCAAGTATCTTTCTCTGCTTTCCACCTGCCATTTCAGCAGCAAATTCATACTCATCCTTAGCACCATAGTCACGTCTCTTTCCTTCCTCCCAAACAATTCTACCATCAGCCTTAGCCTTATTGTAAATATCAATTACAGTCTTTACAGCTTCTATCTGCTTAGGAGTAAGCATGCCCTCTGCCTTTCCGTCCTTTACAAGATGAATGGCACCCATGGTAGCCTGGTGTATTAACTCATGGAGGATGGTATGAGCCGCCTCTTTAGGGTTTGTGTATGTTCTAGAAAGAGTATCAATAAAGAGATTAATGTTTCTTTCTGGTGTAGCTTCACCAACATTGCCTCTCTCGTCACCCTCGTCCATGCCACCAAACTCAACTCCGAGTCGCTTGGCTATATCGCGCGCCTTCTCAAAGAGTCTTCTTGTGCCTTCTTCTTTTGCTTGATTTGTCGCCTCAAAGAGTCTAGATATATCTGCAAAAGAGGCTTTAGATCCTCTTCGCAATCCATAGCCATCTGCGAGAGCTTTGGCTCGAACTTCTCGATAGTCCATTTCTCTCCTTGCGGCAGTTTCGGCAGCTCTAAGTTCAGCAGTTTTAAGTCGCACAAGATGTGTTCTACTTGCCTTCTCTCCATTTCCAAGAGATCGTCCCCAGAATCTAACATCATTTTCTAATCCGTTTAAAGTGTAAGTAATTTCAGAAGCCTTGTATCTAGAAAATACAGAGGTATAGTAGTCGAGGTGTCTGTTAAACTCGGCTTTATCCTCATCTGACAAGTCCTTAGTCAACTCGTCAACTCTATCATCAAACTTCTTTTCAATCTGCGAAGATACATTTTTATCTACATCTTCCGGAATGATTCTACTATTCTTAACATCTTTTGTATCTGTTTTAGAATACTGCAAGCCTCGATCCTCACGGAAGTGAGTGCCTTCATCCTCAGAAGTCTTGCGCTCCTCCTGCACCTTCACGCCCATTTTAGACAGGCGGTCCAGTACTGGCTTCAACTGCTCTGGCTTGAACTCAGCAAGCATATTGTTGCCTCTGGTCTCGAAGTTGTTGCCATTAACCAGTTTCAGCAAATCTTCATCCATGAAGTACTTGCCGCCCTTCGCCTTGCTCTTCGGTACACGAAGCTCGTAGAAGTTACCACGATTGTTGTCTATGCGCTTCACCTTCACATCACCATCCGAGGAAGTAACATCATCAATACCGCCATGCCAAGATGAAAGTTCAAACTTATCTGTTACGCTGTTGATAGGTGCATCCGTAGTCAAGCCCTTAGGGTCGAATCTATCTGGCATCAAGATACCAGTCTTCACATCGCCAGTATCAGTTGTATATTTCACCAACTGACCGCCCAAGCCCTGATCCTTACTGTCAACCAAAGCCTGCATCAGGTTACCGGTCACGATATAACCATTCTTGCGGCTCTCATTGCTAGTCAGTCTATCCCAGTTATCAAAGTTTTGGTTCAATACTCTGAGATGGCTGTCTCCCATACCGGCAGCCTGCTTGGTCATGCGGTCGATAGAACCGATAATATCCACCTTGTTTTCACCAGCCCCCACCTTGCCGGCAATAGGGAAAGTAATCTTTCTTCTGCCATCCAAGGTAGCGAAGGAAACAGAAGAGGCGTTAGGCGAGTAGTTATCAGTAATCTTGATGTCAATAAGTCTACCGTAACTGTTACCGAATCCGCTCAACTCATTAGGGTTATTCATATCCGTAGGCAGAGCGAAAGTTTGGTTTGTATCGAAGGTATCAAGTACTCGCTCAAACATTTCAGCCTTGGCTTTCAGGTTCTTCACCACATCATTCAGCTTATCTTTCTCCTGCTTGTAGATGTTGTCATACTGATAGCCAGCCATCTTCTCAATCTGCTCATCGCTCATGCCCGAATCCTTCTGACCCTTCTTGCCATCCTTGATATACTTCTCCTTAGCCTTGGTTGCAACCTTCACGGCACGTTCCTCATACTTCTGAGTCTCGTCCGCAATCTTCTGGTCGAAGTACTCCTTCACGGCAGCCTTCTTCTCGGTCTTGTATTCATCCCAAGTCTTACCACCAGTCAAACCATCCTGCGAAGCCTTCACCTCAGAAGCCTTCATTGGCTTCTTCAAGATGGCCATGTTCACCTTTTCTATATAGGTGTTGTCTGCAAAGGCGTTATCGCCGCCCGGCTCAGCACCCTGCTTCCAAACTTCCTTGTGGAGAGTCTTAGCCTTCAGAGGAAGCTCGGTAATCTCAAGGTCGTTCTCACCCATTTCGTTGAGTCGCTGAATCTCGTTGGCATAAAGCTCGCCAATCTCCTGCAACATCTTCTCCTGCTCAGAAACTCTCAGCAGAGCCATACGCCCAAGCAACTTGCTTGCATCGGCACCAGCTTCACCATCGCCAACACCGCCACCGCTTGCAACAAGATTCTGTGGGTCGATTCTAGACAAATCATCGCCATTACTCTTTTCCCATCCGAATGGATCAGCCATGCGAGCATAAAGGTCAAGATGCTCTGCCATATACTCACGAACTACCTTATCACCATATTTATTGGTAATATCGGCAACTTCCATTTCGTTGAACTTACTCTTCTGAGAAGAAGTTGTGTTGGCATCAAGTGACTTCAACTTAGCCTTAAACATCATCAGCAGTCGCTGCTCGGCAGGGATAAGGGAAACTACATACTCGTATGCACCTCTAGCCACCTGACCGGTTCGGTCGATACGTCCACGCATCTGAACCTCATCGTTTACGTCGAGCTGCTGCTGCGCCACAATCATCACACGCTTCTTCTGGTCCTTATACTTGCTCGAAGCATGCAGAGAGATACCGGTTGCTGCACTCTTATTCAGAATAAGCGCATCAATCTTACCATCGTTAAAGTCGCGTGCGAGTTTCTTCTTGTCTGTATCAGCACGCTTCACCTTGGTAACAGTTCCGTTGTCATTATAAACAAACTCGGTCTGTCTTCCGGTCAGCTCGCCAACCTTATAGCCAGCCTTCTGCAGTTCGTTCTTGATAACATCAATAGGGGAGAGTGAAAGACCGGTACTTGTCTGCTCAATCTTCTTCTCCAGTTTGTGATAAGCCTCAACTGCCTCATCGCCCAAATCAGAAAGCTTGATGTAGCCGCTTTCGCTATTATCCTTTGCATCCTTCTGGGTATAGCGAAGTGTACCCTCCAGACCCTTCTTCAAAGATGTACCCAAGTCAGGTGCGTCCATTTCCTCGCCAAGAGCAAGATTGCCAGTTTGCGATTCATTGGTATTATTCAACGCAATCACAGGCTTCATACCCTGCTTCAAGTAGTCGATGGCACGTTCTGCAGCAGACTTCGCTTTCAACGAGAGAAGTACTTGCTGAACGGTATTGAATGCCTTGCTGGCAAATGGCTGATTCTTGATACCCAGTGCAGCCGTGCCCTTCTTGATTCCCATAGTAGACTGAATAGCAGCCAGCTCATCATTACGCTCATCCACGTAACTTGAAACGTATTTCTTTTGGAAATTGATAATATCATTAAACAATCCGATGATACTGTCATACTGTTCTCGCTGCTCCTGAACTCGCTCAGAATCATCAATCGCCTTCCAGTCGATGGTCACGCCAGTCATATCTCGCTCACGGCGAATCATCTGACCGCATTGCGTCAAGGTCTGGCTCATAATCTCCTGCAAGGTAGCACCACCACGCTTCACCGCATCAATCAAATCGGATGATTTCATACCGCCCTCGTTCATGGCAGTACGCAAAGCATAGATAGGCATGTTGTCTGGTCTCTTGGCAAAGGTTGCAGAGAAGAAGGTAACGTTCTTTGCCTTCTGAATAATGTGTTGGAAATAGTTGCCCTGACCGCTATTGCCACCAGCCGTATGGCTTTCGTCAAGGATAAGATAGGCGTTACCCATCAGTTTTTCAATAGCATCACGTCTTTTCTGTCCGCTCAGAGCAGCAGCACCGAAAGATTTACCCTTCGCAAGCTTTCTCTCCTTGCGGTTGCCGTCCTCGTTAAACTCATACACACCATTGCTTACTTGGCTGTAAGTAGTCAATACATAGTCATATTCGTCTGGCAGCTTTCCATTCTTTTCGATGTAATCAAGCACTCGCTTCACCTCGCTCTTCGATGGCAAAGCAAATACTACTTTTCCGTCTGAGTCGGTAATGGCAGCTTCCTTGGCGCTACCGAATACAAATGGTCTTAGGTCTGGGCTGCCAATATCCACCAAGTCACGGTAAACATCGCTCAGCAATCCTGCTGTCTTGGTGAAATATACAGGAACCTGACCCTGTTTCTTGGCGTATCTGATAAGCGAAGCAGCCTGTCTTCCCTTACCGATACCAGTCATATCTCCAATAATAAAGGCGTTGCCCTTCTTTGCCTGCTGCAAGGCAAGGGCTACAGAGTCAACCTGCTCTGCAGCAAGATGAGAATACAAATCATCCTTATCATTATAGCCCAGCTCGTCAACAAGGAACTGGTCGGCATCGCCCAACTTTTCAAGGTTCTTGTTTACCGCCTCCTGCTGGTCGGCAGGCATCACGGCTTTCAGAGTGAATGGATTTCCACTCTTAGGGGTATAGGTAACTTTCTCGGTGCTTAATCCACGTACGGATTTGTCCACCCGCTGTAATTGTCCCCGTGGTCCGCTTCCGCTCCCGGCGTTGGCAGATTCATCAGCACTTGGCTGAGCGTCATTCCGTCCAGCTCCTCCTGATCCATTTCCTCGCTGCTCATTGGTTCCAGTGGTTGGTTCTTTGCTTGGAGAAGGCTCTGTCCCTGTTCCGTCTGTTCTACTATCTCCATCAGAAAGTCTTCCATCTTCTCTTGGCTCGGTTCCTCGTTGATTTTCCAAGTCATCATGGGTTCCTGATACGGAAGTGGAGTCAAATAGGTCAGACTCTCGCTTACCATCTGGTTCGCTTCCTCCTCGTTTTCCTGCTCGTACTCCCTCTTTAGGAGTACCAGTAGCGCCTTGTTTATCAAGTTCTGGTTGAGCACTTCTTGTTTCTCCTCCGATGGTAGAATCCATCCGTTCACCTCGTAGTATATCATCTTCAATTCGTTTATAAAGTTCGTCATAATCTTTCACGGCTTCCGCTCTAGCCTTATCCTTTACTGGTGGAAAGGCATTCTCGTTCAAGCGTCTTCCATTTATTAATATAATACGTGTAGGGTAGCTGGTTCCCTGTTTTGCATAGAGACTTCCATCCACATTAATCACGTCCTCCACATTATAGTGGCTATAGAGATAACCAAGGAAAGCCTTATCTTTCGGATTCAGACTTCCGTTCTTGGCGTATTCTGTCTTGCCGCCGATGATAATGGCAGCACGGCCATCGTCCTTCATGCTCTCCAAGGCATTGATAGCCATCTGTCCTTCAAGAGAAGAAATCTTATAGCCGTCATACTCCTTAGGGGTAGCACTACCAAATGGTGGATTTGTTACCACTACGTCAACGTCCTTGTCTGCAAAAGGCTGAGTTCCGTCCTGACTGGTCACGTTCTTGAAACCCTGTCTTCTCAGGTTCGCCAATCGCTGGGCATCAATATCGTTAACATGTACCCTATCCATTGGCAAGCCGATGGTAAGCATGCCGTTTCCGGCACTAGGCTCCAGAGCACTCTCAATCACCTTACCGTTACCCTTAACATACATATCCGCAAGGAAAGCGTAAGGGGCAGGGGTAGAGTACTGCTGCTTCATCACTCGATCAGAATCACGCTGGTTGAGGCTAGGCTGATTCTCATAGAGCGTCTTGATGCGTTCAAACTTCACAGCATCGTTGGTTGATTCAGAAGAAGCAATACCTCTTGCTCGCTTAACAATGGCAGTTTCAGCAAGCTCCTGAAGGTCTGTATCCTTAATACCCTTCAAACCAACTCTCTCAGCTATCTTTCTCAGCTCAATAATACCGTTAAACTTATGTTTGAAGCCCAGCTGTAGGTTCACGACATCAATAAACTTCTTCTCAGCCATCTTTCTTTCCTCGGCAGTCTTGGAGTCACCCACCAGATTCTCCTGATGCTTAGGCGAAGTCTTCTCGTAGTAGTCAGCCCATTCCTTCAAGCTCATGCGCTGCTCGCCGTCACGATAGCGGATATTCATCATCTGCTCATAGATGGCATCCACGTCTTCCTTCTTAAAGAGCTTGGCAGCAGGGGCAAACTCCTTGCGCATTTCCTTCACCACGTCTTCAAGATTGTGCATACCTCTCTTGATTCTCAGGTAAGCATTCTCTGCCATGGCGCTCACCAGCTTAGGCAATACCTCCAGCTGTCTAGAGTTAAGACCAACAAACGAAGCAGATATTTCATCCTTGCCGGCATTCTTGAGCATATCCCAAAGGGCATTAACCTTCTTGTTGGAAGCCGCTACCGCTTCATCGTCAGCAGTTTGCTGAGGCTTCTTTTCGGTTTTTGCTTTCTTCTCCTTCTCGAATCCTTCTGCTGCATTCTTGATTCCTTCCATAGAGTCAGCAGATTGTTCCGCTTTAGGAGTCTCAACCTTTGGTTCAGTCTTCTGCCCTCTGGTCTTGGCAAAGATGCTTTCATAGATAGCACGGTGCAAATCATCCGTCACCTCACCATTAAGATAATCAAGAGCAATATCCTTGGATAAATCATCCACGTCTGCCTTCTTGATCTCATCCTCAGTCAAAGGATGCTCCTTCTTAAACTCTGCTACAGCTGCCTCAATCGGGTCAAAAGTAGGGTCTGGGTTCTCTTCCTTAGGAAGGAGTGGGAGAGGTTTTTCTTTTACCTTACCGTCAACATATTCTACAACCTCATTCAGGTCTCCAAACTTCTTGCCATCATACTCGTAGTATGAACCAGTGTATTCGCCCTTCTCGTTTGGCTCATCAACCTTGATAACCTCCTTGTCGCCATCAATCAGAATTTTCTGCCTTGTGATAGGACCATTCTTTGATGGAGTTTCGGTTTCCTCGTCAGTAACCTTAATACGACTTTCAAGTTCTTTGTTTACTAAGTCGTCTGGTTCTTCTACTCTTGGTCGTTCTGGTTCTGTTCCTGCTTCTGCTGGTTCATTTCCTCCTGATGCTTCTTGTTGAGGTTCTTCAACGCCTGAAACATCATTGCCTCCTTCATTTTCTGAATGTCCTGTTCCATAATCTTGCCATTTTTTAAAGTTCAAATACTCATTAATTAACTCTTCCTTGGTAGGAGCTGCCTCAAACATATTGCCCTCGCCAGTATTTCTAGCCTTAGCGATTCGGTTATATTCGTCAAGTAAATCTCTGAAATCAGAAACCTTGCCCTCCAAGGCTAAAGCCATCATCTGAGAGATAGAAGAGTAACGCTTAGCCGCATCCTCACCGAACATGTCTGGTGTTCTCAGCAACGTATCAACCTTATTGCCGCCCTGTCTTGCCTCATAGAGCAACTGGATAGCCTGATCAATCTCGTCACGAAGAGAGAACTCGCCCAACTTCATGTTGTCCATTACCGAGCGGATAGCGTTGATAGCCTTATTCTTCACCGTAGAGTCGATGCCCAGCATTCTGATAGTCTCTGGCTTAAAGATAGAACCCAACAGAAGGTTCTTCACATACTCCCTGCCTTGTGCAGAAAGTCGCTCAGGACTATCCATCATCTGTGCCACCTCGTTCTGTCCGATGATACCTTTCTCTACTAACGTCTTCACCAAGTCATTTATTGCCTTGGAATTGTTAAAGAAAGCATCAAGAGAACCATTTCCCTCAATCTCGGCAACAATCGCGCCTACCTCGTCAGAAGTCAAGGTCTTAGCCTTGGCAACTGCCTGTTCGGTATTACTCTGAGTCTTCTTCTCGTTTCGGTTGAACTTAGCGAAGGTAGCTGCATCGTATGGCAATCTCTCATCGGTCACCAATACAAGGCGTGGATGATCGATTCCGCTCTGTTCAATCTGTTCTCTTGTGAAGCCGAAGTTCTCGGCATTCTCCAGAAGGTCGTTGATGTATTCGCCATCCGTGCCTTCCTTTGCGGCCTTCTGTCCTGCCATGGTTCTACCATTGCCATCATATACGATACCCTCGTCAGATACCACTGGCACCTGCTCGATAGCCATACCGTTATACTTTCTGGCAATCTGGTCCGTATTCTGCTGAGCCGCCTTGTCGTGCTCATAGTCACGGTCATTCACGGTTCTGCCCTCAGCATCGGTAGGGAATCCCTCAGATTTCTTATAGCCATTGTTCACATCATGAGAAGGAGTAAGGCTTTCAGCCGGCACAATCTCATAGTGTCCCTTAATCTTGGTTTCTCCGTCAGGCAGCATTCTTGTGCGCTTGTTGCCCACCAGTCTAGGTGCATTCACAAACTTCTGTGCAGCCACGCTGCCAGCTTCATGTGCGCCCTCAGTCTGTTCTGTCTTACCCACGGTCTCGGCAACCTTCTTGGCAGTCATAGCCTTCTTGATATTCTGAGCGTGGTCCAACTGCTTCTTGGCAGCTTCAATAGTCTGATTCTTCAAAGTCTCCTGATCCATGATGTCGTTAGGTTCGGCGGTATAGTCCACCTTCATCTTCTCGGCATCCTTCAAAGCCTTCTCTGCTTTCTGAATCTGTCCGTCCACTACCTTCTCGGCATTATCCCCGAAGTCCTCGGTAAGGATCTCAGCACTCTGCTCAGGAGTCATTTTCTCATAATCAGGCGTAGGTCTTCCCTTGCTGTCCGTAGCCATAGGAACGTCTGAACCATCGGCAAACTTACGGGTTTGCTGAGGCTGCTCTACTTGTTGAACTGAGGCATCGCCTTCGCTAGCATTTTCCTCTGCTTCTCCATCACTTCCACTATTGGCATTGTCGCCTTTTCGAATTTTTCCATCTGTTTCATTGTTACTAATCTCTTCATTTTTATTTTCTTTAGGTTGAACTTCCTGCTGCGCCTTGGCTGCATCCTGCATCGCCTGCTCCTGTGCCGCCTGATTGTAAGGCTCAGAGTTCTTCATCTGCAATCTCTGACGATATTCTGCAGCAAACTGGTCGATAGGCTGGTTTTGGAGCAGAGTAACCTCGTCTGCCTTCACGTAAACCATTTCCTTTGTATTAGGATCTAAGCAGACGAGCATATCGCCGCTGCCTTCCTTGGCTCTACCTGTAGTCTGGTCGAAGGCAACATCACCCGAACCAACAAAAAGTGTTCTTCCGCTGCTGTCTTGAACATACAGAGCCTGCTCGCCATTCATCGCCTGACCGTTCAAGGTTCCGTGATAGCTCCAATCAGAAATAAAGCTCTTCACGTTTTCCTCGATGGCATCAGCAGTAGCCTGCTGCATACCCTGCACTCTAGCGTTCGCATTAATATATTGGGCAAGTGGGGTCAACTCTTCTTGTATCAATCCATTCTGAATGAGTGCATCGTAAATCTGTGCCGGCGTTAAGCCCTGCTGGTGCAATTGCTCAAAGGTTTGCTTGAACACATCGTTGCTATCCATCGCTGCATCAAGGGCTTGCTCTGCGTTGCGAAGATTGCGCAACTCATCAACTACCACGCCGCTATCCGGGTTGTCCGTTCCCAGACTATGCTCCTCGGCAACCGTCTTACCTTGGCTGGCAGACTGGTCTGCGTGTGGTCTCCAGCTAGGGAAAAGCTCATCTTCTAGTGCTCTCTTCACATGATAGAAGATTCTGTTCTCCTCATCGGTACGCTTCATTGGGTCCTTGCGCATGATTTTGTCAATATCAATAACAATGCTTCCTTCTTTACCAAGAAGTTCTTTGATAGAAGCCATGAAGTTATTAGTAATACCTCTGCTTTCTGATCTGAGATAGCCAAGTAAGCCGTTTTTGTCCGCATACTTCGTCCAATCAAGATAGAGCGCACTCTTCTGGTTGCGCAACTCATTTATCAGTCGGGCATTATTCGGGTCTGTAATATCCTTATTCTCGTCATATCCGTTTTCCTTAAGGAATCTAAACGCTAGATTAGTGACAGTTCCATCATCATCTATGAACTGCATATCCTTCATCCTTGCGTAGCCCATCAGCGACATCATATCGTCATTATCACGATAAAGCTTCTGCTTGTAAAGAATGGCTCTGCGCTCATCGGCATTCTTATAAGAGGTACGTGTAAGCAGCGTTCCGTTCTTGGTGTATTCCAGAATCTGTTTGTTCTTCACGTCGTTCACGCTGCGGTAGCTTTTACCTCTTGTCGTGTTAAACAGTCCCATGGCCGCATTCACCTTCTCTTTGGTGCTCTGAGAAACGTCTGGGTCGTTCATAAAATCCGTGTAAGCAGTCTTATACTTCGGGTCTCTTGGGGCTGTCTTCGATGCACGGTCCACCTTTACGAAAGCATCCATCAGATTCTTGCCCGATGCAGAAGAAATCAATTCATTCTTCTCGTCAGGAGTCAGACGAATATCCACGGCAATAGGGGAGCCGTTGGCATTCTTTCCAATCACGAAATTACCACCGCTATTATGAGTAAGATGATGCAGAATGTTGCCCATCTTCACGAAGTTGCTAGGTTCGCCAGCCTTAAATGCGCCAACCATCACAACATCTTCCAACCAAGTACCGAAGGAAATATCCTTATCGCCAGTCACGTTGTCGGCAACCATCATGGTTCCAGCCTCAACGCCCAGACCGGCGGCCGTAGCACCAAACTTCTGCGCGCCATGAAGCAAGCGCTCGCCAGTACTTTTCTCCATACCGGTGATTCCGAACTTGGAAACCCAAGGAGACATGATTGCGCCCGAAACTCCAAACATCGCACCCGTTACCGCACCATGCTCAGCACCTTTCAGACCAGCCTCACCGATAGCCTGCAGCGAAGTATCATCGCCAGTAGAAGCCTGATTCAAAGCAGCAGTCACACCCGAATATCCTGCAAGGTTCAGCGCACCTGTTGCCGTTCTGGTTCCCAATCCCGACATGATTTTCTGTGCCGTAGTCATGTTGGCCACCTTGAAAGCCATCTGCTGGGCGGTAAGCTTCTGTGCTGCCTTCATCACGCCAGCCTTCACCAGTCCGTTAGTCAGAACTCGGGTTCCAGTATTCACGGCAGCACTTGCGCCGGCACCGATTACGGCGAGCGGACCAGAATCAGCAGCCATGTTTACTGCAGTAGAAGCGAATCTCGTACCGATTCCCGAGCGATAGGTTTCATCCTTGTGGCCGGCAACCTTCTGAATCTCCGCATCACCATCAGCAATGGCAATACCTTCCTGCAATCTCTGTCTTGTATCTCTAGACATCACAGATGGAGCCACCACCATACCGATAATAGAGTTACTGAGGTTCTTGACAATATAGTCAAGCGCACCATGAGGCATGATTTCCTCCTGGTTGCGCATCGTCAGAGCCTTCTGAGCATAGTTCATAATCTCTGGAGTAACGTATTTGTCCACGTATTCCTCCACACTCATGTTCAGTTTCTCTGCGCTCTCGGCAATATGGCGCTGCATTCCCTTCTGCGAATAAATCTCGTTGATTTTGCTGCTCAGATTGTTCATCAGAACGTTCTGTCGGTTCACTTGCTCCTGTGTCTGTGCATCACGGAAAGCCTGTTCCTTTACTGACTGAGGCGCATAGATGCCGCCCATCTTGTCAAGGTTCTGCTGATACTGCTGACGTGTCAATTCCTGTGCCTCATTCATGGAAGAATCTACCAGTTCGAGCAGATCATTACCCAAAATACCTTTGGACTGGCCGTCATTTCTTACGAACTTGTTACCCTCCACCTCATACTGGGCGAATGCTCTAGCATCGTCCTCTCTCTGCTGCTTGGCTCTAGCCTGTTTAGCCTCAGGAGTAGAAAGCTGCTGCATCGTTTCGTTGAAATTCTTGGCAGTAGGAGTTATTCTGCTTCTGCTGATAGGGGTTGCTCTCTGCTGCTCCTGACGTGCTGACTGCTCTTGTGCTCTTTGCATGCGTGCGCGCGCATTACTAGCCTGAGCCTGCTGCAATGGAGTCATTTGGTCGTTGCGCATGTGCATCAACCGCCAGTTCTGCATGTAGTCTGTACCCGAAGCAGTAGCCGTTCTAGGCTGCTGAGCCTTCTGCTGCCTTGGCTTCCGATACTGAGCTGCGACTTCCTGCGCTCTCTGCTTCATCGTCAGCTTCTTGACAGGCTGAACTGGCTTCTGCTGCCTTGGATTCGGATTTACTGCATGAAGTCCGAGTCGCTGCGCAAACTCCTCATACGATTTACTGGAAACAGCACCATCGGCGTAAAGCGCATCATAGAGCTGCTTTCTGTTATGATAGCCCTGCTTGCCGGGCGCATACACGAACTGTCTGAAATGTTCTCTAGTTCCCGATACTGCGCCATCTGCTTTCAAGGCGTTATAAAGTTGGTCAAATTTATCTCCAGCCATATATTATATATTAATGTTTATAATCCAAGTTTCTTTGTATTCTTATAGCCGTTCTTTGACTTGCCGGTAGGCTTCGGTCTGTTTCTCGCATTCCTAGCCGCATTCTGCGAAGCTGCTGCCTGACTGGTAATAGATGCACCCTTTCTTCTTGTGGTGGTCGTTACCTCTGCGCCAGTCTTCGGATTGATGGTCTTTGTACTGGTAGAAGTAGAAGTCTCGCCCTGCGGAAGCTTGCCGTATTCACGGTAGTACTCCTGTTCCCACATGGTCTTGTTAGGCTGATAGCGCATCTTGCCGTTCTTATCCTCAAACCAGTACTTGGCTCCCGAGCCGCTACCGCTCCTGCCTGACCGTCCACCGCCGCCACGCCCCTTATGGGTTGCGTTGTACTGCTGAATAGCCAGACGCTGCCTAGCCTGCTCATCCTTCACCTTGTCACGCTCCTTCTTATACTCGAAGTCACGCTTATCCTTATCCTTCTTATACTGGGCAGCAGCCTCATCCTTTCCCTTTCGGTACTCAAACTTATCCTTGGCAAGCTGATTACCCTCACCACGAAGACCCATAAGATACTCCTTATAAATCTGATCAGCCTGTGCTTTTCGGTTATCTAGGTCGAGGTTTGCCTGCTTATAGGCAGCATCCGCATCAAGGGCAGCCTGTCTCTGTCTCTGAGCCTTGCGGTTCTGATAACCCTGTTCCATCATGGCAGTAGGGTCGTTGAACACCTGCATAGGTGCACCCTTAGAAGTGTTGACGATGTTTCCAATGTGGCGAATAGCATCGGCAAAGGCTGCAATACGCTCTCGGTTGGTAGTGATTCTGCGGTCATATTCGTCAGGAGTCTCGCCATCACGCATTCCCGGTCTACTCTTCGGTATAACCTTGCCGAGCCAACTGAAAAAGCCGCCATCCCTCTTTTTAGGATCAGCCTCAAACTCTGGTACCTGCTGTTCCTGCGGTATCTGAAAGCCACTCAGAGCTGTAGAAAGCGTATCATAGCGAGGTGTTCCGTCAGCATTCCAACCGGTAGAAGGCTGCGGCATTCCCTCAAAGTTGCTCTGAGGTTGGGGAGTGTTCTCTGCTGCATCGCCCATGTAAGGAGTCTGTACTGGTCCCAAGGTAGGGTTAGCATTACCATCCCCCTGCGGAACGAACTCTTCCTGCTTAGGCATCTGGGTGAAGTCTGTAATAGGTGCTGCACCAGTCTGAACAGGCTGAGCCTCAAACTTACCGGTAGCACCGCCCCCATTCCCGAAGAAATTAACCCCCGCGGCACCGCCATTTACCCCCGCGGCTCCTCCATTGCCTCCATTCATCACCTGATCATAATCGGGATATTTCGCCCTCATCAGGTCATGCACAGCCTCAGGATAGCCGCCGATAGTTACCGGCTTCTTCCTAGGCTGCTGCGTATTCTGATTATTGTTTACTGCCATAGCTTACTTATCTTTTTTTGAACTTCCGACTAGGTTCCATCACTTCCATCTTGGTGGGAATACCATCACCTTCAAAGAGCTGCTTTGATTCGACAGACATAAACGCTATAACGTCATCGAGTACTTTGAAAAGTTCCTCTGCTGCTTCCTCGTTCTCTTTGAGTATCTTAGCGAAATCCTTACCGCATATAACAATTTTACCAAAATAATCTCCACCTTCATCTCCTTTGTCCACCCCAATCTCCACAGGGCTATCGGTAGGATGAGTATCTCTGCCGGAAGTAAGTTTCTTCTCCTCTTCCTCGCTAATCTCAGGCAGCTGAGGGTTGAATCTGTAGCCTTTCGCCCAAAGGCGACATTTCTCGAAGACATCAGAAGGAACGAGTCCTTTGCTAACTATAATCTTAGACAACTTCTGAATCATCTTTTCAGCAGCAATACCGTATTCACAATACTCCTTGGAAGCATTGCGAACCATCCTAACCAGATTATTTGTTCCTTCCAATTCCTTCTTGGTAGCCGCCAGTTCATTGCCCAAGTCGGCAATCACCTCGTCCTTCTCTGCAATCACCTTCTCTTTGTAAGCGAGAGCACTCTCGGCACTCTTTAAAGCCTGAGCATCAATCTTGTCAACAACCTTGTCTGCAAGCTTCTTCTTCAACTTCTCATTCTCCCCAACATATTTCAGACCTAACTCGGCAAGATTCTTCTCACGAATCTTTGTAAGGCGAAGTTCCTCGTTCTTCTTGTGGATAATCTTGTTGAGTCGTGTAATCTCCTTGCCGAGACGCTTAATCTTCTTTGCCTGCTCATCCAACAAAGCATCGTTGAACTGGGAGGCTGATTCTTTAAGGGCAGGGTTTACACCTGAATCCTCCTTGATGCGGTTCTCAGAAGAACCGGGAGCCTTGGCGTTCTTTTCATACTCCTTCTGCAAACGTTTCTTGCGCATATCGTAATCATGGCCGCTAATGGATATATAATAACCTCCCTTGGATAAAACACGGAAAGCTTCAAGCACAGAAGGCTTCTCATGCTCAATCCAGCCACTCTCGTCAAACTCAAATGGCTCTGTTGACTTGTGAAGACTAATCACTGCAAACTCTTTCTCCAATATCTTCTTTGCTTCTTCTAATGTCATAATCTATTTTGTTTTAATGTTTAACTTTTCTTGAACATTTCTATTGAGAAATGCACTAATTCCTCAAATGTGAAGGGAATGTTATCGGCTTCATCTTCATGAGCCATATTCCATGTTCCCTTCTTTAGTTTCGGGAGGTTCTTTATAAAAGGCTTTCTGTTTATGTAAGCAACAGCTAAACCTTTTGGTCTATGATGCCTTTCGTATTCTTTTCTACCACACAGAATAATCTTTGTTCTATTCATAATCTATAATATTTAATATTATTAACACTTCCAGAAAATTCAGGGGTGGGGAAAATCGGAAAACCGAAATCCAGAAGGGGGGGGTGGGGGGAGGCAGAATTTCTTTATTTGTATTATTCTACTATAATTAGCAACGGTGGTCGAAGGGGGTGGGGGTCTTGGGGTCGCCTGTTGTGCCTCGTCCACCTTGCCTGTCGCTCATCCGCTCCACCTCCTAGCTGCTACCCAAGCCCCGACAAGCCAACTGCCTTCTTCAAGCGGTATTGGTTCTTCTCCTCGGGAGACATCATGCTTTCAGCCAAATGGTCGCTTGCAGCAGAACGAGCGGTCTCATTCATGGTGTGTGATACATTTGTGTTATCAATTGGCTTTCCGTTTGAGCCTAAAGAGTTGGTTTTCACCCCTTTAGCACCTTCTAGTTCTGACCCCAATTGGTTCACACCGAAATTGAACATGGCATTTGACGCATTTTGAGCCGCATCGCTAGTGGCTTGCGCCTTCTGCTGCTCGATTTGCTGACGTTCTCTAGACAACTGCTGAGTGTTCTGAAGATGAGCATCCTCCACATGCTGCTTGCGAGCCGTGTCCTGTGCCGCTACGTTGGCTATCGTGTCGCCCATAGCCTTGTTAGCCGCCTCCTTCGCCATCGCCACGCTTGCAGCAGTTCCACCGCCAACGGCAGCCGCACCATCAGCCTTGCGAACATACTCGTCCTGTACTTCCTTCGCCCTTCTCATGAGGTTCTGACCCGCTTTCGTGTCAAGGTAGTCCGTATTGTAGTTCTTGTCGTACCAAGCCTTCTCAGCGTTCGTTCTGTACGTGTTCTCCGCTTGTGCCCTTCTAGCCGCCTTCTTCGCCTTGTTAGCACCGAAGAGAGAAGAGCCAACGCCAAGCGCCAAGGATGCAGCACCTAAGACCCATTCTTTCTTGTCCGTGAGAACAGGGCAAGAGGTCAAATGCTTTGGGATTTTTGATAATATTTCCGTCATAATTGCAATTATTTGATGTTTCGAGGGCAAATATATAATATTTGAAGGTTCGTTTTGCCGTGTTCCAACCACGTTCAAAATCGCCCAAAATCCCACCAATTTCTTTCTCGGGGCGCAACTCACCCCTTTTCCTCCTCCTTCTTTCTCCTCTAGAAGACCCATTTTGTAAACATACGTGATTATTGTAAATAAAAGACAAGCGGCTAATTGTAAGCAAGTTAGTTTCAATTACTCCCAAGGGAGAATAAAAGCAAGATGTAAAGAAAGTTCTTATTTCATAAAAGAAGATTCTTTGCAAACAAAAAAGGGGGTTTGCATTAATAGGTACGCACGCACGCAAGGAGTTCGTTAGCAAAGTTTAACTATCCGTATTCAACCTTCTTGAATGTTTTTCACCCACAATCAACGCTAAAGTCGCTCATTTCTGCCGATTTTTGCGATTTTCGGGCAAGTTGGTCGGGATTTCTCCCAAATTCGTGAGTTTTGAGCCGTTTAAGAGCCATTTGCAAGCAGATTAGAGCCGATTTTGTGGGTTTTTCGTAGATTTCATGGTTTTGTGCAAGATAATGCGCTCATCTAGGATTAAGGCTTTTAGAAGATGATTTAGGCGGTTTTTATTTCATAAAAGAAGTTTCTTTGCAAATAAAAAAATGGAGATTTTATTTTCCTAGTTGGAGAAATATTTTTTCCTAGTTAGGGAAATTGTTTTCTCTCCCTGTACTCTCTCTGTTGTGTGTTCCTACCTTATGGGTGAGAGTGAAGAATCCTCGGGGGAGATAAGGGGGCAGCGCCCTCCCCATGCCCTGTGGGGCTGACGCCCTCACTACTCTGCACAAAAGTGGCAAGGCTCGAACCCCTCGTTCTCTGCCTTATAAAGTGGCATTCTTTCAGTCATATCATCGTGTACTCCTTTGCAGTTGTAATCGAAGTGATAGTAGTATGTATCATAATCTGCAAAAACTTCCATTTCCTCATGCTCCCTATGATACTCTTCTTTTTGTTCTTCTTGTTTACGCTCAACGTCTTCGTTCACGTTGTGAAAGAACGTACTTTTGAAGGAGTACACCAAGACAACCGCAACAAAGCAGAATCCAAGCAAACCGCCTAAGAATGTTCCAACCTTACTTAAAAACTTCTTCATCTTGCTATAATTTTTAATTCATCAACTTGCTTGAAGAACTCCTCCAATGTATCGGCAGTATAATGGATGCCCTTGTAGCGCACATAGCTAGCGAAGTCCTCGTTAGGTTTCTTTACTTCATCCTCGAAGAACTCACTCACGTTCGCACCTATCACGTCAGCAACTTGACGCATAGTCTTATACGTTGGGTTGCCATTAATCATATTATTTAGGTTTACCCTATTAATACCGAGGGCGTCAGACACTTGCTTTTGTGTAAACCCCTTTCGTTTTATTATCTTAGCTATATCCATAAATATCCAATGTAATGTTATAATATTGGTTGCAAAGTTACATAAATATTTTGATACTACCAAATATTTTAAGAAAAGTAATATCAAAACACTAATTAGTTGATTTTTGTGTAATGTTATGTTAATTGTGTTAAAATGTAGGCTTGAAGTGTTAAAATACTACCTAGAAATTTTGCAATGTAATAATAAAGCATTACATTTGCACCCGAAATCAAGTTAGTTTGATTTCAGCGTAGCAATGGCACATTTAGAGATTTTGGCTAGTAACGAACGCTATACAAATAGGTTAAGCAGGCAAAACACTGAGGATGATACAGGCAAAACACCGAGGACATCGTACACCGAGTTAGTTGCAACTCTCAAAGCAACAAGACAAAGAAGTCTCAAACACTCATCACGCAAGATGTAAAAACGCTAGTCGTGTTAGACTAGAGAAACATCGAAACACGTCAACCCACGGACGTTAAACGAAGGGAGTTAGGTCACATATAACTTGTGAACGTTGGGCGCAAACGTACACCTGCACTTTAATGTATAACATTTTAACAACAACGACAATGGAAACAACAAAGATGTGTTTATTAGAATTGACTAAGGCTGATGCTATGGTATTAGCCAACGTAATTAGAAGAACTGCAAACGAGAATCCATTTCATTGGAAGGAAAGCAGCGTTGAGAAGACAAGAGACCTGTACGATAACGTAATCGCTCAGTTGTACGACTATAAATATTAAAGACTATGGCAAAGTTAGCAGACTATTACATTTGTGACCTTCGCTACACCGATGAAGGTTACGTAATACAAGACGAAGACGAGGTTTACCCTAACACATATGAAGACAATGATGAGTACATCAAAGAGTATTGGGGAGAATATCCGTTTATCGAGAAATTCCCTGTAATGTACAGAGGTAAACTTGTTGATGTACTTGTGTTCAAAGACCATGAAGAGTACTTTGGAGTATTCAAAGATGAAGGCAAGTGCATGAAGGACTACATAGTAGTGAAAGACTACGTATGCGAACCCGACAGGAAACCCGAAGTAGTTGCACAATTCGACACAAGAGAAAAGGCAGAAGAGTACTCCTTAGAGCATGAAGGTTTATATTGGGTGTATGAAATGAGCAAGGAATGGTAAGTAACAATGTGGGGAGATAAGGGGGCAGCGCCCCCACGGGGCGTACGCCCCTCCCCATGCCAAACGGAAAAAAGATTATGGGAAAATATTTGGTAAACATATACAGCGTTATCAGTCAAACAAACGGAGATATAATTCGGAATGGAGATTTATCCAAAGTGTTTAGCGAGAATGAATTAAAACTCATAAAAAAAACTATCAAGTTAGTTGGTTACAAGTACGTTGGACGCTTTAAAGATACATACGCACGCTATTACACCAAGTATATGTTAATGGATGAGGAGTTTTCACTACGTGAAAGTGAAGTTATCTACTTAGTAACAATAACAAAATTAAAATAAGACTATGTTAAGAAGTAATTTCGTAGAATACCGCAGAATCGAAAGATATGCGGACAGAGTAACAATGGAGCCAATATGCACGGAGAACCTTAACGACAAGGAACTTGAAATGCTGAAACAAAGCCTTAAAAAGCAAGGTTACAAGTATGTTGGACGCAGCAAGGACAGATACGACAACTATTACACGTCTTATGAGCGTAAGAGTGAGTATTCAACAGAAAGTTGTGAGATTATCATCAAAGCAATAATAACAAGATTAAAATAAACGATTATGGAAAAGACAATAACACTTTCGGGCGATGAGATATACAATATCACATCAGCTATTAACGACAGAATTATCCTTTTAGAGGATACTATCGCAAATCACGAGGATTGTCCTATGACGCACAAGCGACTGAAGGAGTTCAACGAGATTAAGGCAAAGTTAATCTATTAAATAATACGATTATGAGAAAGAACAAAACTTACGAGCAGCAGAAAAAGTTCTATGACAAGAACAACGACTATGAGAGTTTAGGGGCATTATTCTTTGAATGGCTTACTAGCGGTTATATGACCGCAAAGCAGATGCAAGATGTGTACAGAGAAGGAACAAAGGAATGCAAGGAGTATATCTTTGAAGACTTGTTTCACCTTGTAGGACACAAAACCTTCTATCAGTTCGTTAGAATCTTCAATTTTGGCAAGAAGTAACACAGAGCGGTCAGCGAATAGAGGAGCACATCACGTTCAAGCCGTGAGACCGCACAAGTATAACAATTAATAAAGAAACAGAAATGGAAGAGAATATTTGTTTATCTTGCAGATTTGCATTCAGAAATGGCAAATGCAATCGACTTGTAGTATCTAGTATGGGTATGAATGACCGCCTTGGCAGTTACTATAAGAAAGACAATAAATGCCCTTATCATGAGGAAGGAAACGATTGCAGAAACAGAGATTATGAGCCTATTAATTTTTATAATTCATAACAATTAAAAGAAAGGAAATTGATATGAAAGTACATCACGTAGCACATTACGAGTATGGCAGCAGACCGCACTCGGAAATGAGAGAAAAGGAGTTTCCTACACGTTGGGAGGCCGAGAAGTTTTGTGAGGAATGGAGGAGAGACCATTGGTATTTTGGCGGTGCTGCATGGGCAGAAAGCATAACAGAGCCGAGACCTATAACCGCTAACGATGTTCTCGCAGCCGCAGTAATCAAAAAGATTTTAAGATATTAGCAATATGATGAAGAAAATTTTAACTTTGAAAGAGTATTGGAGACTAATCAACGAGATAAGCGACTATCTCAGAGAAGACCATGACACCATTACCACAAAAATCAACGGAGTGGAATATATAGTGTATAAACGTCTAAATCCCGACTATGTGGAGTTTCTGAACAACGAAACGAAGGAAGTCACTTTTGTTGATATTATAGACGAGCCAACCGAGGTTTCAAGTCTTTTGGTTCAGTCAGCAGTAAACGAAATAAATAACAAGCAAAAACATGTTAGGGTATGGACATCACAATTTATGTATTAATCTTCTTAGTTGGCAGTCTTACAGGCTACAGACTGAGAGCAGCAAAAGACATGGAGGACGAGTAAAATGGAAAAGAGAATTAAGATAGCTTTGGTAGTGGCAACGATAGTTGCCCTACCTCTTATGGGAGCCGGAATGCAGCAGAGCAAGAGCGAGGAGAAATCTTTGCTTGTAGACTTCATCGAGTATTGCAAGACATGTGAGAACCTTAGGCAAGTTGATCCTAACAAGGACTACACCCAAGCAACACTCCATGAGCTGAAGAATGCAGCACGTTTCTACGAGGAACAGGAGAACTTTGCCGACTGCACAGATTATCAGCAGCAAGCAAAGATAGATGAGATTATCGGCAGAACTTATGCCGCTAGAATGATTAACAATAACAAGTAACAAATTTAAATTATAGGAGATAAAATTATGAATACAAACAATGCAATTTATATTTTTGGTCACATGGTAGGTGTTGAGGTAGAGAATATCCAAGACGTAGTGAAGGCACAGGAAATTGGATTTTACCTTTCAGACGAGCAAGGCAATGGTTATGATTACACCATCATGAGAGAAGACGAAGAGGGAAACGAGGTGGAATGTGAGCCAACCGAGCAAGAAATCTTTGAACGTGTTTCAACCGCACTAGCAGACGGAGAGAAGGTGTACGCCTGTATGACATTGTCGCCTGATTGGGACGTACAGAGACACGCAAATACGCATCTTACAACCAACTTCTATGTTGGGCAGCAGGTTTTCACCATGCGTAATAACAAGATAGTTGAGGAAACGATTAAACGCATCATCATTGAGAAGAACGAAGACAAGGAAGTCTGCAAGCTTTTGCTAGGTTATGATAGTACATACACCAAGGGCGTAGACGTCTTTGCCACCAAGGAAGAACTTGTAGAAAGTCTGTTGAAGGAGTAAGTTTAACCCCGAGGGAGAGAAATCTCCCTCATAAAACATTTTGAGTATGACAAATTCAGTTGTTAAAAATCTGTTGGCTAAAAAGGATTGGAGCAGTATCATTTTCCGCTTTCCTACATCAAGCTATACTCTGTTCAATAGCGACAGATACGAGATAGATAGTTTCTGCATCTATATTCACGATACGTCCAGAGGAGAGTACGAGGAAACGAAAGTTCTAGACATAAGCAGTCTGATTTCCATGGAGATTAAGAAGAAGAGTTTTGAAGATATTGTAGAGGATATGTAAGCGTAGACAAGAGCACTTGTCTTGAGAAGATAAAATAGAAGTTGTTGTTGTTATATATATAGGGCGAATGCGGTATTCAAGCCGCTACAGATGGTTGCAACGTACCATCCGTCCACTAGTATTAATTTTAAAAGAAAGGATTTGATTATGAAGAAGTATGTAGTAGAAATCGTGGAGAGAATCACCTACAAGGTGGAGTATTCCGATATTACACCGGAATGCGCTGAACGTCTTGCAAGAGAAATGTACGATAGTGGACATCTTGAAGGCACAGGCGAGTTGGAAAGTGTTTCGTTTGATGTAGAAGAGAAGGAGGGCGAGTAAGATGAAGAAACAGAAAGTATTTGTATTTACCGAACTCTATGGCAACGATAGCGACACAGAGGTAAATGTTTTGGGAGTTTATACCACCAAAACAAAGGCAAAGGAAATGTTGGCAGATAAAAAGCAGAAGGTATTGGAATCATACGAGCAAGCCTTTAGCGGTGAGTATGAGGTTTCTGAGGACCATCCAACCCTCTTCGAGATTACCCTAAAGAACGAGTATATTTGGGAGCAGCTTTTAATAACAGAAAAAGAAGTAGAATAATGATAAAGAAATTTCTATTCAACGAGTTCGGTGTATGCAAGAATCCTGACAAGACAGAAATCGGCAGCGGAATCCCCCATATCGAAATATCCACAGCTTATGTTAGAGGAAAGTGGACGTATGGTGTGACGTACATGCTAGCAGATAGAGGAGGGGCGTTTGGAACTAACCTCAGCAACACGAATTGGTTCAAGACACAGGAAGATGCCATAGAGCATGCTTTGAATTGGGTAAAACATTGGCTTAACGTACAGATAGAACAAGAGCGCAACCGAAATAGTTCTGTTTGTAAGAGCGCAGCTAAGATACTGAAGGAAATAGAAAATCTACTCCCGAAGAAGAGATATGTACAACTAGAATTATTTGATTTTTAAGAATATGAATAAGCAAGAATTTATCTTCGTCTTCCCTCAGTCGGGTGAGACGATAACAAAGAAAATGAATCCTTTGGCGGTGAAGGATGCAGCCGTGAAGTATCTGAAAATGCAGAACGAGGTAAGAGGAGACATCTGTATCATCAAGAACGCACATGAAGATGTTGTGGCTATGGCCTACGTGAGCGACATGATGAAGGTTTCCTTCTTCACCGAGGATGAAAGTGTGAACGACATCAAACCGATAGGAGTAATCGAGGAAGGAGGGGAGAAATGAGCGAAATCAATTTCAAGGCAAAGCTAATTGATACAGAAATGTGGTTAGATTGCAAACCTTATGCTAATAGTCAGTTCTTTTCGAGAGGAAATATTAATCCTACTATAGACACCAACACCCTCTGCCAATTTACAGGCGCACGGGATTGTAACGGATTTCCTATCTATGAGCATGATTTGCTCAGACAATACGAGGATACAGGCAGCATCTATGAAGTAGTTTGGAATCAAGGCAACACTAGTTTTAGTTTGGTCGATACAGAATACCCTGTTCTCTACCCAAATACTTTGGGGAGAATGTTGCGTAATAGGCAACTAAAAGTTATCGGCAATAAATTCGACAAGAAAGGAGGTAAGAAATGAAATTACGACAGGCGAAGAAGATACTTTGTAGAAAGAAAAACTATTTTTGGAGACCACGAATCATGGTTTATGCTTATGGCTTAGGCAAAGACCACAGAATCGCAAAGGCTATCTGTAGGGTTCGAGCCTATCAGAAGAAAGGAGGTAAGCAATGAAAGCAAGATTTGTAAAGAAGATACTTCTCGGACCCGACAAGGGTAAAAATATGTATTGGCTGAAACGAGTGATTAAAACTTCTTTTGGTTGGAAAGAAGACCACAGAGTTGTTAAAGCACTTCAAATTTATCATCGCAAGAGAAGAAGAAAGGGGGTAAGCTATGAGTAAACAGGAATGGTTCGTGCTCTTTATCTTCTTATTCACGATACTGATGGCAATATTAGGTTGAGAATATGGAAAGGGCAAGAATCATAATCTACGATGATTGGGCGATACTCGATGAGACAGAGACCTTCTTCAAGGATAAAGCCTATCTTATCGGCATCGCCAAATCTACCCTTCAGCAGACGCCCGATGCGGTAATTGCTGAAGTTTGGGTAAATGACCGGCTGAAAATGAAGTTCCGCATCAATAGCAAGGGCAAGGTTCAGCAATGCAAGGTCAGTCAGCATCCAGGGTGGGGTGGCCGCAGAGAGCGAGCCGGAGCGCCTAGCAAGGGCGCATCTGCCCTCATATACAGGGTTGTGACGCATGTAAACGAAAAAACGTTTGAGTTTTTCGAATCCCTAGGACGGAACAAAGCCGAATGGATCAGACAGGCTATAGCTGAGAAACGAGAACGTGAAGACAAGGAAAAAGCAGGGCACTAGGCTCTGCTTTTTCGGGGGTGTAATTTAAACTGTGTCAAGGCTTGTTCTTAACTTTCATTCCCACTCCC
>OLWK01000123.1_pt1 | contig 49414 bp, 39 predicted proteins | sample 1674141 | NCBI WGS metagenome assembly OLWK01 (sample SAMEA103958148, study PRJEB25191) | human gut metagenome | reverse complement strand
AAGCCCCTACCCTAAATATGAGCCCCCTTCAGGGGCGCTGGCGCCTCTCTACCAACCTTGGTCTTTCTGTATTTTGAACACCCTATTATATATAGGGCAGTTTCTATGTTCCCCTTCCCCTTTATCTCCTCCCTCCTTAAAATCCTCATTCCTCACATCCCATTCTCATGAATCCCGTCATCCTCACTTCGGCCTACTGGCCAAATGTTCAGTATTTCACAAAGCTCTATGCCGCGCCCTACGTGGTGATGGAGCACAACGACCATTACGTGAAGCAGACCTATCGCAACCGCTGCATCATTGAAGGGCCGGATGGGTCGCTGACGCTCACCGTGCCTGTGGAGCATGGAGGCGTGGCAAAGCCCACGACGGGCGAGGTACGCGTCAGTGAGCACGGCAATTGGCGGCATCTGCATTGGAATGCCTTGGTCAGTGCCTACGAGAAGAGTCCGTATTTCTTTTATTACGCCGATGAGTTTCGCCCTTTCTATGAGCAACGCTTCAATCGCCTCGTGGAACTCAATGGTGCCATCGTGGCGAAGGTGTGCGAACTGCTGGATTTGCGCCCCAAAATCATTTTCGCGGAAAACTATCACCAGTCCGCCGACGGCGAACAGGACTTGCGGGAACTCATTCGGCCCAAAACAGATTTCCGCTTCGATGCCGACTTTACGCCCAGCGAATATTATCAGGTGTTCCGACAGAAGCTCGGTTTCCTGCCAAATCTGAGTATCGCCGACCTCCTCTTTAATATGGGGCCGGAGTCGCGCCTCGTTCTCAAACGCAGCATTGTGTAGGGTGGGGCGGTGACGATTTGTTTTTGTGGTAGGTGGTTCTTCAATATATACTAATTTATTTGGGTATGTCTTGGCAAAGTCGTATCTTAGCAACGGAATGTTGAACCCATAATGATTGCGATATATGAGATACTTAGACCCGAAGGCCGATTTGACCTTTAAGAAAATATTCGGTGAGCATAAAGACCTACTCATCAGTCTCATCAACGCCCTTCTGCCATTGAACGACGATGAAATGGTGGAGAGTGTGGAATATCTGCCGCCTGAACTTGTGCCGGAACTCCCGACAGGGAAGAACAGTATCGTTGACGTGCGGTGTAAGGACGTGAAGGGCCGCCAATTCATCGTAGAGATGCAGATGATTTGGACACCAGCCTTCCAGCAGCGCGTGCTTTTCAATGCTTCAAAGGCTTTTGTGCGTCAGTTGCGGCGCAATCGCAAATACGAACTCCTGCAGCCCGTCTATTCGCTGAACCTCGTGAACGAATCCTTTATGAATGACTACCCCGACGAGTATATCCATAATTATAATATGGTTCACGAATTGCACAGCGACAAGATTATCGAAGGACTTCACCTGACCTTTGTGGAATTGCCGAAGTTCAAACCGCATACGCAGTCGGAACGCAAAATGGCCGTTTTGTGGTTGCGTTTCTTGACGGAAATCAATGAAGACACGACAACCGTTCCGGAGGAACTTCTGGCCAATCCTGAGACCTGCAAAGCCCTGAAGGAAGTGGAAGAATCAGCTTTCACAGAGGAGGAGATGGAAGTCTATGACCATTTTTGGGACATGCTCGGCGCCGACCGTCTGCTCTTCGTGGATTCAAACAACATCAGTCGCAAGAAAGGCCACGAGGAAGGACTTGCGGAAGGACTCGCGGAAGGTCGCAAGGAAGGGCTTGCAGAAGGAGAACTCAAGGGGATGGCGAAAGAAAGAAACAAGGTGGCACGCGCCATGTTGGACAAAGGTATGGAGGTCTCTGTTATTGCAGAATTGACAGGATTGGATGAAGACGCTATACGCTCACTGTCTGTGTGATAGTAAGTAGGTGTTCAAAATTAGTTTGTACTATCCATGTAGGGATAAGCCAGATAAACTAATTCTGAACACCTACCTATAGAAATAAATAGACGCGCAAGCGCCGGCAAAGAATCCAACGGATCTTTGCCGGCGCTTGTATGTGATAAAAAGAGCAGTCGGGCGATAAGCCGGGTTTTGTGTGCTAACCTACGCCGTTGTAGAAACGCAGGTTTCGGTCTGCTTGCACGTTTGTCATTTATCTGGACCTGCCGTCGCCGACAGGCTCAATCGTTCTACCCTCCGTCGCGCACGCTTAAGTGCTCGGACGAGCCGCCCTCTGACGACGGTATACGCGAACTTTCAACTCCCGATGTGCACAGCCCATATTGTCACCAAATGGCTGGTGGTCTCTTACACACGCCTTCTCACCCTTACCGGCCGAAGCCGGCGGTTGTTTTCTTCTGCACTGATTAAACCTCACGGTCTACTTCGCGTTAGGAAGCGGGATGCTCTATGTTGCCCGGACTTTCCTCAAATATCTCCAGGATATCAGCGACAAACTGTCCGGCTGCTCTTTGTTTGTTCTGCGAAATTAATAAATTCTGCTTGTTTTCCTATAATGCTTCCCTATATTTTTTCGAAATGGCAGGAGATATAGTGCTTATATAATGCTGGCCTGCCCCTAAAACGGACATTGGAGGAGGCCAGATGGGCGGAAATTGTGGGAAGAGAAAAATCTCCTGCAGCGTAAGGTGTTCAAAATTGAAAAATTAAGTAGGTGGAGATAGTGCGGAAAAAGTCTTGTCTGCGGCCCTGCGCGGGCTGAAAGCCCAACAAGTTCAGAGCCCAGGGCAACGCCCTGGGTACCATGTCCCCATTCCCTACGCCCTGTAAGGGCAAAAGTAAAAGCCAACCGTTCGCCCATACTTTTGCCCTTACAGGGCGTAGGCGTTTATACGCTGATACCCAGGGCGTTGCCCTGGGCTGTGAACTGGTTGCCCTTTCAGGGCGCTCCTTTTCGCGCTTTGTTCGTTTATCATGTGCGCATGCTTCGCCACTTGTTGTTTGGCAAAAAACGCGCAGATATTTTTCTGGATTTTGAACACCCTACCTGCAGCGCCAGTTTTCCAAGCGTTGTCCTGGCTTTCGCGGCGAGGCCGGAAACAGCCATTTCACCTGCGCTCTGAGCCTCTTTTAAAGTCGTTTCTGCGCCTTCGAAAATAGGTACCGCGACAGGGCGGAGAGGGAGACTTGGAAATTGCTAAAAAGGTTAAAGTGGTGATAATTAACGCGAAACGTTTTGCCGTCTCGGCAGAAATGCGTAAATTTGCAGCCGTAACAGTACGAACTTGCCGCCTTTCAGGTTGCTTCAGCCCCGCGCCAGAGCCCCTTGAAACGCCCTTGCGGAGTGCGCTCCGTCGGCGGGTGAAACGTAACGCTTGGTCAGCCAACGTCCCTGCCACCAGTTCGTCAAATAATCACAAAATGAAATTAAAACACCTGCTTTTTACATTCATCAGTTTCCTCACGTTTGCCGGCTTCCACACAGCCGAAGCACAGAAAAAATCAGTTGGCGATGCTACTTATTATTCACACCGCCTGCAAGGTCGACGCACCAGTGACGGTTCGCTTTATCACCGCGACAGCCTCACTTGCGCTCACCGCACCTTGCCGTTTGGCACCCTGCTAAAAGTGCGCAACACGGTCAACGGACGCGAAGTGGTTGTGAAAGTCACCGACCGCGGTCCTTTCCGCCGAGGTGGAATCGTTGACCTCTCATACGCCGCCGCCGAAAGAATTGGCCTCGTACGCCGAGGCGTTGTGCGCGTGGAGGTGGAGGCAGTGGGCACTTCGGCCTACAGTAATACCGCCAACCAATATCTGGCCAACGTGGAGAAAAACGATATTCTGCCCGAGCTCCAGTTGCTTGACCCCACAACGGGAAAATACTACACCATGACAGACTGGCTCAAGCTCGGTAAGGAAGCGCGTGAAAAAGCGAAAGCCAGTGCGGCACAACACCGCCGCGCGGCCTACCTTGCACAGAACAAGGTGAAGCGCCCCGTTTGGCGCGTCGTGGAGGGAAAGACAACGGCCAAGGCTGAGTGATTATACGCTCTGAAGCCATAGGCTGAAAGGCTGGTGCCGCGTGACGAAGCGGCCTTCAAAGCGTGCGGAAGCGGTTTTACGCGTTGGCGGAGTGCTTCCCGATGCGTGACGGAGCGGCCTTTAGGAAAAGAATTCCTTCATAATAGATACATATCATATTTTCGTTAGGCCCGGAGCTTGTGAAAGTTCCGGGCTTTTTGTGTAGCGGAAACGTGCTTCAGAGAAATGGTTCAGCGGGGCAGTCCAAAAAAACTTCAAAAAAATATTTCCTGATAATCAGAAGGTTGCAATTTATTTCAGAAAAAAGTTGGCAACGTCTGTAACTTTTTCCGATTTCATCCGTCTTATATACAGAACGCAATGAAAATAATAGATTTCCGACACGAGTTACTGCCGTTGAAAGACAAGATGTTTCGACTGGCGCTCCGCATCACGCTCAACCGAGCTGAGGCGGAGGATGTGACGCAAGACATCCTTTTACGCGTGTGGGAACAACGTGAATCGTTGGGCGAATTGCGATCGCTGGAAGCCTATGTGCTCACAGCAGTCCGAAATCTGGCTCTCGACCGTGTGGCGAAAACAGACAACGCCAACGTCTCGCTCGACGATGTCCAAACCGACGCATTCGACAGCGCACCGCGTCCCGATGAGGACATGGAGCAGCAGGAAAGTCTGAAGCGCGTTAGAGAAATTATGAGCGGCCTGCCCGAAGCACAGCGCACCGCGCTACAGCTGAGAGAAATTGAAGGCCACAGCTACCGTGAAACGGCCGACATCATGAACGTGTCGGAGGCCAATGTCAAAGTGCTAATCTTCCGCGCTCGTCAGGCCGTCAAAAACAAAATAGACAAGATTGAAAACTATGGATTATAAATACATTGAACAACTGCTTGAACGCTATTGGCAATGCGAAACGACACCAGAGGAGGAGAATGTTCTCCGCGCCTTTTTCGCCCAGCCTGACGTTCCCGCCAATCTGGCTCGCTACAAAGCGCTGTTCGTGTATGAACAGCAGCAGGCGGCTGATGGCCTCGGAGAAGATTTCGATGAGCGTCTCTGCCAATTGGCTGGTGTGGACAAGGAAAAGGAAACGAAACCGACAGTGGTGCGTGCAAAGCGCCTCTCGTTTGCAGCGCGTCTGCAGCCGCTCTACAGAGCCGTTGCCATTTTGGCAGTGGTGCTCGTGATTGGAAATGGCGTGCAATATGTCTTCGACAGTAGAAAGCCGGTGGCTGAATGGGACTACAATCCCGACAACTACCAAGACTCCTACAACAACCCGAAGGAGGCTTATGAAACGCTCAACGACGGCATTGAAGAACTCAAAGACGTGCTCTCATCGTCGGCCGACAGCGCAAAGCTCGATTCTGAAGCTGACGTTGAGGCGGCGGTGTCTGAACCAAACAACAACGTGCGCCCATGAAACGATTGTTGCTGATATGCTTGGTGTTTCTCGGAGTTGCATTGACGGTGAAGGCAAACGGAGAACCGGATTTCGCTTCAAAATACCTTATGCTCTACGGACAGACGTATGACATCGACTGCAAGACCATTAGTCCGCAAATGATGGAACGCATCCTCAGCGGTGTGGCAGGCAGTGAAGACGAAAATACCATGAGGGTGCTGTCGCAAATCAAAAGCATACGCATCCTGACAACAGAACCGAACGCTTGCCAGGCGAAGACGCTCTTTGAAAAGGCTGAAGAGCTGGCGGCGCAAAACAAACGGCGATATTCGGTTTATTCACAGGCACACGGCCAAAATATCTACGTGCGTCGCCGCGGCAAACAGTTCTTGGAACTGGTGGTGGTGAAGCAAAAGGAAGACCGCACTTTCTATATGCTGAACCTCACGGGCTATCTCTCAGACAAATTCTTGCAGCAGGTGCTCAAGATGTGATCTGCTCGGAGAATCTTGAAAGGGTCGGAGATAGGCCCGCCATTGACAGAAATTATTTAAACGCTACACAATATGAAAACGGCTGTGCTGAACGGCGGCATGGCGAAAGTGAATCGGTCACTTGCTTTTAAAAACACCACAACGAGACCAAGGTTTATCACAAGGTTTCAGTTCTCTCAACAATTCGGCGGTCCAGCGGGACGCCAATCCAAGATATAAGGGGAAATCCAGCAGCAAAGCAGGGTTTCCCCATTATCTTTTCTGTGTTTTTTTTACTTTCCTGGTTTCGGCGGGTTTTATGGATAATAGTCGTTGGGCGGCGTGAAGGCGGCATGCCTACCGCTGGGCCATGACATGATGGCAATGGCATGTTGTTTGCACCTGGTCTTCTTGTCGATGAGATTTTGCCATTACTCGGTATTCATTCTCTGGCGAAGAAGGCGAGGCCATTTCAAGTCTGATAGTTGAAAAAAGCCTTTCATCCACCGATGGAAAGAAAATAAAGAGGTAACTTTGTACCTTCTGGGATGTTCTGGAAATTCTGGCGCGGCCAGTCCGCAGGAATCGTCGCATGCTTAGGCATGGATTTCAGGAGGTTCCGTCAAGTAAAGGTAAAAGAAAAAATCGCGATATGTTAGAAATCAAGAATTTGCACGCCTCTGTCGAAGGCAAGGAAATCCTTAAAGGCATCAACCTCACCATCAACGACGGTGAGGTGCATGTGCTCATGGGCCCTAATGGCTCCGGAAAAAGTACGCTCAGCAATGTGTTGGTGGGTAATCCAAAATACGACGTGACGGAAGGTTCCATCACGTTTAACGGCAAGGACCTTCTCGCCCTCCCGCCTGAAGACCGCTCACACGAGGGCATCTTCATGTCTTTTCAGGCACCTACGGAAATCCCTGGTGTCTCGATGACCAACTTTATGCGGGCCGCTATTAATGCGAAGCGCAAATATTTCGGACAGGAGCCCATTCCTGCTGGAGAATTTCTTAAACTCCTCAAAGAGAAACGTAAGCTCGTGGGGCTCGACGCCCACTTTATGAGCCGCGGCGTCAACGAAGGATTTAGCGGCGGCGAACGCAAGCGCAACGAGATTTTCCAGATGGCCGTGCTCGAACCGACTTTCAGTATTCTTGACGAAACAGACTCCGGCCTTGACGTTGATGCTCTGCGCATCGTGGCAGAAGGCTTCAATATGTTGCGCACGCCTAAGACGAGTGCTATGGTCATCACCCACTATCAGCGTATGCTCGACTATCTAAAGCCCGATTTCGTACATGTGCTCGTTAATGGACGCATCGTCAAGGAAGGCGATGCCCAGTTGGGATATGACATTGAAGAACGCGGATTTGACTGGATTAAAAACGAGTTGAAAGATGAGTAACCCACTACATAGCGAACAGCAATACCTCGACATTGCCGCTCAGGAGCGTGCATTGCTCGATGCTGGCAGTTGCCTGCCGCTCAACGCCCGGCGCGACCAGGCGGCGGAGGTGCTGAAGAAAAACGGACTGCCGACACATCGCGTGGAGCGTTACAAATATTGCGATGTGCCGGAGGCCTTTGCGCCCAACTATGGTTTGAATCTCCGCCGCGTGCTGACAGCCAAGAGTCCGTATGAGACTTATCGCTGCAACGTTCCCAATCTGAGCACTTCGTTCTATCTCGTGGTCAACGACGTCGTGGTGCCTTCACAAGGACATACGGCGGCACTTCCCGAGGGCGTTGAAGTGTGCTCCCTTTGCGAGGCAAGCGCAAAAATGCCCGATTTCATCGGTGAATACTACGATAAAGCCGCGTCGAAAAGCGAAGATGGCGTGACGGCTGTCAATACGCTCTTGGTGCAAGACGGCATCTTGATTTATATTCCCGACGGTGTTCAGCTCAAAAATCCCATCCAACTCGTCAACGTCGCAACGGCCTCTAAGGCGCCGCTGATGTCAAATCGTCGCCTTCTGGTGGTGGCTGGAAAGGGATCCAAGGCTTCTGTTTTGCTTTGCGACCACGCCGCGCCAGGCGTGTCGGCTTTGACAACGCAGGTGGTGGAGGTGTTTGCCGATGAAATGGCAGAAATCAGCCTCTACAATATAGAAGAAACTGCCGATGAAATCGTGCGTTTCTCCAATCTGTATGCAGAATTGCAGAAGAATAGCCGTGTGAGCTGCAACGGCGTGATGCTCACCTGTGGCACCTCCAGAAACACCATGGATTTCCGTTTGATGGGTGAAGGCGCGTCTGTCGTTGCTAACGGAGCCGTGGTGGCAGATGCCAAGCAACGCGTAGATAATAATATCCTCGTTGACCATCAGGCGGCGGGCTGTACGTCCGACCTCCTTTATAAATATGTGCTCGACGGAGAAAGCGTTGGTGCCTATGCGGGAAAAGTGCTTGTGCGCCCTGGAGCCCAGCAAACGTCTTCCGAACAGGTGAACGCCAATATCTGCGCCACCCCGCAGGCCCATGCCTATACGCAGCCGATGCTCGAAATCTATGCCGACGACGTGAAGTGTAACCACGGGTCGAGCATCGGAAAGCTCGATGAAACCGCGCTTTTTTATATGCGACAGCGCGGAATCCCCGAGACTGAGGCCCGCATTCTCTTGCAACATGCCTTTATCAACGATGTGTTGCGACGCGTGGAAATCGACCATCTCCGCGAACGCCTTTCCCACCTCGTTGAACTCCGTTTCCGTGGTGAGTTGCAAAAATGCCGCGACTGCAGTCTCTGTCATTAAGTAATGGTAAGTAGTCCTACTTAAAAAAGAGCATAAACAAATGTGAGAGGTTGGAGTTATATTCTTATGCCCTGTCTTTTTGTTTTTGCCGTTATTGAAGTAAGTCAGATTAAAAGATAGAAGACCATGTCATACAACGTAGAAGATATACGTCAGGACTTCCCCATTCTGCAAAGGGACGTCTATGGCCGTCCACTCGTTTACCTCGACAACGCTGCCACGACGCAAAAGCCGCGCAGCGTGGTTGAGGCCATTTCCAACGAATATTTCTCCACCAACGCCAATGTGCATCGCGGGGTGCATTTCCTCTCGCAAAAGGCCACCGACCTGCATGAAGCGGCACGAGAGCGCGTGCGACAGTTCATCAATGCCCGCTCCACGGCGGAAGTGCTCTTCACGCGAGGCACCACAGAGAGTCTTAACCTCGTTGCCAGCAGTTTCGGAGAAGCCTTTCTCAAGGAAGGCGACGAGGTGATTGTCTCCGTCATGGAGCATCATAGCGACATCGTTCCTTGGCAACTTCTGAGAGAACGCAAGGGAATCGTTATCCGCGTGATTCCGATGGACGACAGCGGACGCCTCGACCTTGAAGCCTACGAACGCCTTTTCAGCGAACGCACGCGCCTGATTTGTGTTGCCCACGTGAGCAATGTGCTTGGAACGGTGAATCCCGTGAAACAGATGGCAGCCACGGCGCATGCGCACGGTGCCTATATGCTGGTTGATGGTGCGCAGAGCATCCCCCATTTCAAGGTAGACGTTCAGGACCTTGATTGTGACTTCCTCACCTTCAGCGGTCACAAAATATACGGACCGACAGGCATCGGCGTGCTCTACGGACGGGAAAGTCTCTTGGAGAAGATGCCGCCTTATCAAGGTGGCGGAGAGATGATCGCCCGCGTCACGTTTGAACATACAACGTACGAGCGTCTGCCCTACAAATTCGAAGCTGGTACGCCAGATTACGTCGGAACGCACGCCTTGGCGGCCGCCATTGATTATGTCGAGGCGCTCGGAATGGACGAAATCGCCGCCCACGAGCGTCGTCTGACACAATATGCTATGGAACGCCTTGGTGCCATTAAAGATATGCACCTTTACGGCACGACGCCCGACAAAGACGCCGTCGTGGCCTTTAATGTCGGCAATATTCATCCGCTCGACCTCGGCACGCTTCTCGACCGCCTCGGCATCGCCATCCGCACGGGCCACCATTGTGCCCAGCCACTGATGCAACGTTGCGGCGTGGAGGGCATGGCCCGCGCTTCTTTCGCTCTTTATAACACGATGGACGAAATCGACAGATTGGCAGAAGGCATCGAGCGCGTCAGCAAGATGTTTTAAGTCCCTTGCCAAGAACTTCCATTGACAGTTAGAACAGATCAATAGTATTCAGTCTATGCCGTTGTCATCCTTATACAATCAAGACGGACTTGTGGAGGCGGGGTGTGACGAAGCGGGGCGCGGCTGTCTGGCAGGCAGTGTCTATGCGGCTGCCGTCATTCTTCCGGCTGGTTATGAACATCCGTTGCTCAATGACAGTAAGCAACTCACGGCACGCCGCCGCTATGCGTTGCGGGCCGACATCGAGCGCGATGCCGTGGCCTGGGCCGTCGGAATCGTCACGGCTGAGGAAATCGACAAAATCAATATCCTCAACGCCTCAATCCTGGCGATGCACCGTGCGCTTGATGCGCTCAAAGTGCGTCCCGGATATGTGATAGTCGACGGTAACCGTTTCAAGCCCTATCGCGATATTCCCTATACAACCATCGTGAAGGGAGATGCGCGTTATTTGAGTATCGCGGCGGCCAGTATCTTGGCCAAGACCTATCGTGACGATTATATGCACGCCCTTCACGAGGAATATCCCTTCTACGGTTGGGACCATAATGCGGGTTATCCAACCAAAGAACATCGGAAAGGCATCCTCGAACACGGACTTTCGCCTTACCACCGTCGCTCGTTTCATCTGATTGATGACGAGCCGACATTGTTTGGCCCTATTCCCCAATAGGCTTTCCTAAATAGGTGTCAGAATGATTTAGAGCACCTACTTATATATAATCAGCAATGCTTTGAAATCTAATAATCCATGAGTATGAAAACAAGAATTGCGACCTTGTTGCTCCTGCTTTGCCCGATGCTCTTGTGGGCGAAGGACTATCCTGGGCAGGACGTGTTTATCTCAACAAAGAATACAACCTTATTGCTGCTCGCCAAGCCTGGTGAGACACCCCGTGTGGCCTATTATGGCGCAAAGCTCAATGAGCGGCAGGGGAGTGAAGTGTGGTGGACAAACGGAGCGCTCAACGATGTGGCATACCGCACGTTCAACGGCACGACCGATGGCTTCCCAGCATTGACCGTTCAGCATGCCGACGGACAGATTGCGCTCGATTTGCAAGTGCAGAAGGTGAGCCGTGAGCAGGCTGAGGGTGGGGAATTGGTGACGATTGAAACGAAGGATAAGGTGCAGCCTTTCTTCGTTGCTCTTTGTTATCGCACCTACGAGGCCTCCGACGTGATAGAGGCGTGGACAGAAATTCGCCATCAGGAGAAGAAAGACGTGATGCTCTTGAAATATGCCTCGGCCCAGCTGCCCGTTACGGGTCCCGATGTTTGGGTTACCACCTTTTATGGCGAATGGGCCAACGAGATGAATGTCAATGAAACGAAACTGACGCATGCTGGCCTCACCGTTGCTCCGTTTGATGGCGTGAGAAATGGCCACGAAGCCCACGGCGAACTGATGATTTCTCTTGACGGACGTTCGCGCGAGAATGCGGGACGCACCATCGGCGCTGCCCTTTGTTGGAGTGGGAAATATCTCCTTTCGCTGGCGTCAGACCCGAAGCGCCCCGACGAACACCGGCTTATGGCAGGCATTGATGACGCACTGCCTTATTATCTGAAGCCTGGCGTCTCTTTCCGTACGCCCGAATTGGCTTTCACCTATAGTGCCGAAGGCCGTGGCGGCGTAAGCCGTAATCTTCATGATTGGGCCCGCCATTTCAAGGTACACAACGGCACGGCGTTGCGTGACGTCTTGCTCAACAGTTGGGAGGGCGTATATTTGGCCGTGAATGAAGAGAAGATGTTGAAACTCATGAAAGGCGCAGCCGATATTGGTGGCGAGCTCTTCGTGATGGACGACGGCTGGTTTGCCAGTAAGAAATTCAACCGCGACCGCGATAATGCAGCCCTCGGCGACTGGGACATCGACGCCCGTAAACTGCCCGGAGGGTTGAAGCCCTTGATTGAAGCGGCAAAAGAAAACGGCATCAAGTTCGGCATCTGGATTGAGCCAGAGATGGGAAACTGGAAGGCCAGCGAACTTTATGAGAAGCATCCTGACTGGTTTTTGCAGAACACTGGACGCGAACCCAAGTTAGGCCGTGGCGGTACGCAGGCCGTGCTCGACCTCTGTAACCCCAAGGTGCAGGACTTCATGTTTGATATCGTCGACCGCCTAATGACGGAGAATCCCGAAATCGCCTATATCAAATGGGATGCCAATTGCAAGCTCGCCAACTACGGTTCGACTTACCTTCCGCGCGACCGTCAGTCGCAAATCTATGTCGACTATCACATGGGATTGCGCAAGGTTTTGGAGCGCGTACGAGCCAAATATCCCAATCTCGTCATGCAGGCTTGTGGCGGCGGTGGCGGTCGCACCAACTACGGTGTGATGCCCTATTTCGACGAGTTCTGGACCAGCGACAACACCGACGCGCTTCAGCGCATCTACATCCAATATGGCACCTCCTATTTCTATCCCACTTTCGCTATGGCCTGCCATGTGAGCGCCTCGCCCAATCATCAGACCGGGCGTGTCATTCCGCTCAAATACCGTTTCGACGTAGCGATGGCCGGCCGTCTTGGCATCGAGATGAAGCCCTCAGATTTTACTGAAAGCGAGCGTGCCTTTGCCAAACAAGCCGTTGCCGACTACAAGCGCCTTCGCCCTGTCATCCAGCAAGGCAATCTCTACCGCCTCGAGTCGCCTTACGACCACGAGAAGAACCTGGCCTCTTGGGTGATGGTGACGGCCGATAAGAACAAAGCCGTGTTCTACGCCTATAAAGTGCGGCACATGGAAGGCCACAACACGACGCGCATTTACTTGGCTGGCCTTGACCCCGAGAAGAACTATCGCTTCAAGGAAATCAACCGCGTGGACAATGGTATGGGCTACCTTACTGGCCAGGTCGTTTCTGGCCGCGTGCTCATGGAAGCCGGATTGAAAATGAATCTCGGAGGCGAATATGCCAGCCGCGTGTTTGAACTCACGGCGGAATAGCTTATTCTTTCACCATTACTCAACGCACTTTCATGCTGACCACCGACTTACACCGCTGCCTACACTGGCATCGTGCCGATGGAGCGTAAAAAATGAAAGATAGATTTGGTCGTGTAAAACAAAATTTGTAACTTTGCATCGTTATCTAACGATAGCGTATAAGGATTGTTCCATGGTGTAATGGCAGCACTAGAGTTTTTGGTTCTCTCAGTCCCCGTTCGAATCGGAGTGGAACAACATCAGAAAAGGCTTCACATCTCAATGATGCGAAGCCTTTTTTGGTTTCGGGCGCTGCGGCGTTGCCAATCGCTTGAAACACTCCTTAGAATGGTCAGTAAGTGGGTTGCATACTACTTATGTGCAGCCCACCAGATAAAAATCTACTGACCTGAATAAATAAACAGTCCATCGACATACAGCAACCTCCTTACCTATATATAATATGCTCACAAAATTTTTCATCACCTGCAACAAAGTCGGGTTCTTCACGCTTGGCGGCGGCTACGCCATGATTCCCATTATGGAACAGGAATTTGTTGATAAAAACCACTGGCTCGAGCGCCAAGAGTTTATGGACATCATGGTTGTGGCACAGGCCACGCCAGGCATCTTCAGTATCGACATGGCCAGCCACATCGGCTATAAGTTGCGCGGCACATGGGGCGGCATCGTCGGCGCTTTGGGCATCGCCTTGCCCTCCATCATTTGCATCATCCTCATTGCCGCCTTCTTCCACACGTTTAAAGACAACCCCTACGTTGCGCGGTTTTTTCAAGGCGTGCGTCCCGCCGTGGTGGCGCTCATCGCCGTGCCCTGCTTCAAGATGGCAAAAACCGCCAACATCAATCGCTATAACTTCTGGATTCCCATTGTTTCTTGCGCCCTGATCTCCCTTGTCGGCGTGTCGCCGATATGGATCATTATTGTCGCCGCTGTCGCCGGTCGTCTCTATGGTCAATACGTGAAGAAAAACAAAGACTAATCCCTCCTCAAAATCATACGAACCATGCTATTCCTCAAGCTCTTTCTGGTGTTCACCAAAATTGGCACCTTTAATTTCGGCGGCGGTTACGCCATGCTCTCCTTGATACACAACGAGGTGGTTATCAAAAATCAGTGGCTCACCAATGCCGAGTTTACCGACATGGTCGCCATCAGCCAGTCAACCCCTGGTCCGATAGGCATCAATGCCGCCACCTATGCCGGCTATACGGCCGCCCTCAACCAAGGCTATCCCGAATGGGCCGCCGTGCTTGCCGCCACCCTGGCCTCGCTTTCCGTGATGTGGCTCCCTTTCATTCTCATGATCTACATCAGCCGCTATCTCTTGACCCACAAAGACTCCCGTGTTGTCAAAGACATCTTCGCCGCCTTGCGCCCAACCATCATCGGTCTCATCGCCGCGGCCGCCATTCTGTTGATGAACAAAGAAAATTTCGGGTCCGTGAGCGAGTCGCCAACCACCTTCTATGTCAGCGTCGCCCTCTTCTTACTCGCCTTCTGCTTCACGCATTTCCGTAAGACCAACCCCATCCTCATCCTCTTAGTGAGTGGTGCCGTCGGCCTTGCCATTTACTAAGAATCGTTATTATTTCCTCAGCGGTAGTTATAAAAACAGAATAGAGGCGGAGCGCCCGCCTTTTTTCCTTATATTTGCTTAGGATTTTTAAAAACTACAGTTATGAAGAACTATCGCATTGAAGCAGCCATCTTGGCTGTCGGCTTGGCATTGGCCGGCCTCTTTGTTTATTGCGGTTTCAAAGCCTTTTCGCAGCGCGACCGCGTTGTGTCTGTTCGCGGACTTTCCGAGCGTGAAGTCAACGCCGACCACGTCATCTGGCCCATCACTTATAAAATGACGGGCAACGACTTGCAGTCGCTATACGCGCAAATCGGTCAGGCCAAGGGCACCATCACCAATTTCCTGACGCAAAACGGCATCAGAAAAGAAGACGTCAGCGCCTCTGCCCCGCAGATTGTCGACCTCAAAGCCGATCGCTATGCCGATCCCGGACGTATCCAGGAACGCTACAACGTGACGCTCACCATCACCGTCTCTACCGACCAGGTGGAAAAGGCCCGCAGTCTGATGACCCGCACCGGCGAACTTCTCAAGCAAGGCATCGCCATCTCTGCCAGCGACTATGGCACAAACGTGCAGTATGAGTTCAACGGCCTTAACAAAATCAAGCCTGCCATGATAGAAGAAGCCACCAAGAATGCCCGCGAGGCCGCCCGCAAGTTTGCCGCCGACTCCGAGAGCGAACTCGGCAAGATCAAGCAGGCATCGCAGGGACTCTTCTCCATCGACAATCGCGACGAATACACTTCATATATCAAGCGCGTGCGCGTTGTGACCTCTGTGGAATATTATTTGGAGTCATAGGTAATTTCAAATATAAGTAATGGTAAAAATAATCCAGACCACATTTGTTGGTCCCCCTCTTTCGTAGCGTAAAGAAGGGTCCGATAAATGTGGCCTACTTAACTCCCATCACATAATCAGTTGACCATCAGAAAAAACTCCACCCCTTCATGACCGCAACCCTTATCATCTTAGCCGTTTCGGCCATCCTTTTCGTTTTAGGTCCCATCCGTTCCGATCTCGTTGCCGTTTGTGCCGCCATCGCCTTGGTGTTGGCTGGCGTACTGACGCCCGAAGAAGCCCTTTCCGGCTTTTCCAACCCCATCGTCATCATGATGGTGGGCCTCTTCGTTGTTGGTGGTGGTATATTCTCCACCGGTCTCGCCAAAATGATGGGCAGCCGCATTCTGAGTTTGGCCGGCACGAGCGAAACCCGCCTTTTTGTGCTCCTCATGCTCACCACCGGAGGCGTCGGTGCCTTTGTCAGCAACACCGGCACCGTGGCCTTGATGCTCCCCATCGTTGTCAGCATGGCGCGAGCCGCCGGCCTGCAGTCGTCGCGTTTTCTCATGCCCCTGGCCTTCGCTGGCAGCATGGGCGGCATGCTGACGCTCATCGGTACGCCCCCCAACCTCGTCATCCGCGATGCCCTCATCCATGCTGGCTACGGCGAGAACGTCCTCAGTTTCTTCTCCTTCACCCCTGTGGGCATCGTCTGTCTCATCGTTGGCATACTCGTGCTACTTCCCCTTTCGCGCCGTTTCCTCTCGAAGGACACTGGAGAAAATGTCAAGGGAAAAGGGAAAACCTTGCAGCAGTTGGCCGAAGAATATCAGCTTGACGAACGCCTCACCACGCTGAAAGTAACCGCCAATTCGCCCGTCATCGGAAAAACGGCCAAGGCCCTCAACCTCCACGACACCTACGGCGTCACCATCGTTGAAATTCGTCGCGAAGGCGGTCAGAAAACCCCGTTGCTCAAGCGTGTGGAACAATACGCTTCCGCTGATACAGAATTTGCCGACGGCGACACCATTCTTCTCTCTGGACCTGAAGACCAGGTGAAACTCTTCGCCGCTGAAAACGCCCTGTTGCGTTGCAAGAAACAAAAGCAAAGCAAAAATCTCGCCTTCTATAGCGTCGGTATTGCCGAAATCCTGTTGATGTCCACCTCCGAGATGGTCGGGAAAACCATCCGCGAGCTCGACTTCCGCGCCCGCTACGGTGTCAACGTCCTCGGCGTGCGCCGCCATAGCGATTATCTCTTGCGCAACATTGGCGACATCCGCCTGCATGCTTCCGACGTCATCCTCGTGCAAGGCCCTTGGGAAACCATTTCTGGTCTTTCGCGCCAAAGCAATTCCTGGGTGGTGCTTGGCGAACCTCTCGAAGCCGCCCGCCGCGTGACGCTCGACTATAAAGCCCCCTTGGCAGCAGTCATCATGCTCCTCATGGTGTTGGCCATGGCCATTGATGCCATCCCCATCGCCCCCGTCACGGCCGTCATGATTGCCGCCGTCTTGATGGTGCTGACAGGCTGTCTGCGCAATGTTGAAGAAGCCTACAAAACCATCAACTGGGACAGCATCGTGCTCTTCGGTGCCATGCTCCCCATGTCCATTGCACTCGACAAGACCGGCACCTCCGCCCTCATCTCGCATTCCCTCGTGGCCACCTTCGGCGGCTACGGCCCCTACGTGTTGCTGGCCGCCATCTATGTGGCCACCTCCCTTCTCACGTTCTTCATTTCCAACACCGTGACCGCTGTTCTCATGGCGCCCATTGCCCTGGCCGCAGCCACGGCAGGCGGATACAATGGCATTCCCTTCCTCATGGCCGTCACGGTCGCTGCGAGCATGTGCTTCGCCTCGCCGTTCTCAACCCCGCCCAATGCGTTGGTGATGTCGGCAGGCGGCTATAAGCCGATGGACTATGTGAAAGTCGGCCTCCCCTTGCAGTTTATCATGGCGCTCGTGATGATCTTCGTTTTGCCCTTGTTCTTCCCATTCTAAGGTCAACACCTCTGGAAGAAAACAATATCATTTCCAAGCCCTGTAAATTTGAACAATCCTCAGATTTTACAGGGCTTGTTTGTTGAATGTAAAAGTGCCAAACATCAGTGAAACCCCTCGGGCTTCCATGATTTTCTGTCATTTACCTCGGAAAGTAATTGCTAAAAACCCCGAAAAGCAAGACGTATAAGAGAAAAAATGGTTACTTTTGCAGGTCTGCACAAGCGGAAAATAATTTTATAAATATATATCGTTTCAAAAACACTCATGAAGCAGTACAAATTAGTCAACAACCTCTTCGGTTGGCTTGCCTTCTTCGTTGCAGCATTCACCTATTGCTCAACGATTGAGCCCACGGCAAGTTTCTGGGACTGTCCAGAGTTTATCATCACGGCTTTCAAGTTGGAAGTCGGTCACCCGCCTGGTGCCCCGTTCTTTATGCTGACGGGCAACTTCTTCACCCAGTTTACGGACGACCCCGCGAAGGTGGCCATTTGCGTGAACATCATGTCGGCGCTTTTGTCGGCCACGTGTATCCTGTTCCTTTTCTGGACCATCACCCATCTCACGCGTAAACTCATCTGTGAAGACGGCATCGTCAAATCAACCTGGCAGACCATCGTCATCATGGGTGCCGGTTTGACTGGCGCTTTGGCCTACACCTGGAGCGACACCTTCTGGTTCTCAGCCGTTGAAGGCGAGGTCTATGCCTATTCCTCCATGTTCACCGCCTTGGTCTTCTGGCTCATCCTCAAATGGGAAGACCATGCCGACGAGCCCCACTCCGACCGTTGGCTTGTGCTCATCTTTTATCTCACCGGTCTCTCCATCGGAGTCCACCTTTTGAACCTTCTTTGCTTGCCAGCCATCGCGTTGGTATATTATTTCAAGAAGAATCCCGATGCCAAGGCAGGCGGTGCCATCTGTGCGCTGCTCATCTCCATGCTGCTCGTCGTTGCCGTGCTTTATGGCGTCGTTCCAGGCATCGTGAAAGTCGGCGGATGGTTTGAACTCTTCTTTGTCAACCAGCTCGGCCTCGGCTTCAATAGCGGTTTGATCATCTACATCCTCGTGCTCATCGCCGTGGTTCTCTCGGCCATTTGGAGCACCAACGGTCGCCGTCGCACGCTCATCTCCACGCTCTACGTGCTTTCCGTGTCGTTGCTCGGCATTCCGTTCTTCACCGGCCAGGGCCTCTCGGCCGTGGTCATCGGTTTCATCCTGATTGGAGCGCTTGTATGGCTCCTTCAGAAGAAAGGCAAAGACGGAGAGTATGTGCTCCGCAAGCGATTCCTCAACACCTCGTTGCTTTGCATGCTCATGTTGATGATTGGCTATTCTTCATACGCCGTCATCCTCATCCGTTCTACGCAAAACACGCCGATGGACCAAAACTCGCCAGAAGACATTTTCAGCCTCCGCACCTATCTCGGTCGTGAGCAATATGGCGATACGCCGCTCCTCTACGGTCCGGCCTTCAGCTCCAGTCCGTGTTTCGAGCAAGTTGTCCTCGACGAGGAAACCGGTCAGAAGGGCTATCGCGTGATGACCGACACCCAACCCTATGTGCAGCGACACGAGAAGAAAAACGCCAGCGAGCCCGACCGCTACGACATCGTGGAAAATCAGCATGGCGTCATCTATCCTTCAGCCATGAAGATGCTCTTCCCGCGCATCTATTCTTCGGCACACACCGACAATTACCAGCGTTGGCTGGGCGACATCTCCATGCACGACGTGGAAGCCACGTGGGACACCCCGCAGGGCGAGGAAACCAACTACGGCGAAATGCCGTCGCAGATAGACAACCTGCGCTTCTTCCTCTCCTACCAGGTCAACTATATGTATTGGCGCTACTTCATGTGGAACTTTGCCGGACGTCAAAACGACATCCAGGGCCACGGAGAAGCCAACTACGGCAACTGGATAACTGGCATTCCAGTCATCGACAACGCCATGTATGGCGACCAGAGCAAGTTGCCCGACGATTTGGCAAACAACAAGGGCCGCAATGTCTTCTTCTGTCTGCCCCTCCTTCTCGGTCTGCTCGGCCTCTTCTGGCAGGCATTCCGCGGTCAGAAAGGCATCCAGCAGTTCTGGGTTGTCTTCTTCCTCTTCTTCATGACCGGTTTGGCCATCGTGCTCTATCTCAACCAGACACCGAGCCAGCCGCGTGAGCGAGACTATGCTTATGCCGGTTCCTTCTACGCCTTTGCCATTTGGATTGGCCTTGGCGTGGCCGCCCTTGCCTCGTTCTTCAACAAGATGATGAAAGACCAGAAGCGCGTTGTGACCGCCTCTGTCGCCTCAGTGCTCGGTCTCATCGTGCCGTTGCAGATGGTCAGCCAAACGTGGGACGACCACGACCGCTCCGACCGTTACGCCTGCCGTGACTTTGGATTGAACTATCTCAACACGCTCCCCGAAAAGGGTATGCCAATCATCTTCACCAACGGCGACAACGACACCTTCCCGCTTTGGTATGCACAGGAAACGGAAGGCCAGCGCACCGACGCCCGTGTTTGCAACCTCTCGTACTTGCAGACCGACTGGTACACCGACCAGATGCGCCGCCCTGCCTACAATTCTGCCTCCCTGCCCATCGCTTGGAACCGCTATGAATATGTCGACAACCGCGGAAAGGGCTTCGACTACTACGAAGTGCGCCCAGAAATGAAACGCGAGCTCGATGCCATCAAGGCCAAGACAGGTGTCAACACCTACGACCTCAAGTATATCATCGACCACTACGTTCGTGCCCACGTGGCCAACGACCAGCCCGGCGTGTTGCCAACCGACTCCGTTGTCGTGCCTGTCAACAAGGCCAACGTCATCACCTCTGGCATGACGCTTCCTGGCGGAAAAGGCAGCATCCCCGACTATATCACCTTCAAGTTCAAGAGCCGCACCATCACGAAGAGCACCATGATGATCTACGAGATGCTGGCCCGCAACGACTGGAAGCGCCCGATGTATATGTCTGTCACCCTCGGCGGACTTGGCAATGCCAACTTTGCCGGACTCGAGGACTACCTCGTGCTCGAAGGTCTTGCCTATCGCGTGACGCCTTTCAAGCATCCGCGTGAGCTTGATGGCAGTCCGCGCACGGTCATCGACACCGAGAAGATGTACGACAACATGATGAACCGTTTCCGTTACGGCAACGTCAACAAGAAAGGCATTTACCTCGACGAAACCGTTACGCGCATGTGTTCAACCCATCGCAATATGTTCTGCATGCTCGTCCAGCAGTTGCTCAACGAGGGCAAGACCAACAAGGCCCTCAAGGCCCTCCGCAAGTGCAAAGAGATGTTGCCTCCAGAAAACATCCCGTACAACGAGTTCGACTACCGCATCGCCGAGCTTTGGCTCGCTGTCGGACAGAAGCAGGAAGCAGCCCGCGTGTCGAAAAGCATCATCGAGCGCTCGTTCAAGTACCTCCGTTGGGCGTCAACGCTCAAGGAAACGCGAATGGGCCATGTGATGAGCGACATCCGCCGCGCCATTTCAGCCATCTATAATTCCTACGATCTCCTCGTTCGTGCCGACTCCAAGCAGGCCAAGGCCCTCGAGCTCTCGTTGCAGGGAATGGATCAGTTGCCTGCCGTGCAGATGGTGATGAACTGGATTCAGCAGCAACAGCAGCAACAACAAAATTCCGCCCTCTTCGGCAATTCGGCGCTCTTCAGCATGGGCGGCGATGCCGATGCAGGTGAGGAAGAAGAGGAATACTAAGAAACCCCTCTCTTTTCCACCATTACTTACCAAGGCAGACGCTTGAAAGCCCTGCTCCCCCGTTAGCACCACTAAGACAAGGGAAGGAAAGCTTTGGAGCGTCTGCTTTCTGTTTTTAGTAATGGTGAAAGAATAAGTTGAGCAATTTTGACCTGTATTTTTGTTGGTTTTGGAATTTGGAAGAGGGAGCATAGCGGGCTATGTGACCGATGACAAATTTCAAAAGCGGCAAAAAGACAGGACATAAGACTTAACTCCTTATTTCTCAAAATTGCACAAGTTATTTTTTTACCATTACTAAAGTCTGTCGGATGAATTGGCATCACGCCTCGGCGTTTTCCACCAGATGGCCCTTCAGCGTTGCTGACGAAGCCTCCGTCACGACAACGCGGGCATATTGTCCGATATGGCAGTTGCCGCGGTCGAAGACCACGACCTTGTTTTGCTCCGTACGTCCGAAGAGCTGTTCGCGAGAACGTTTTGAAACGCCTTCAATAAGCACCTCATATTCGCGGCCGATGCAGCGCTGGTTGCTCTCAGCCGAGAGCTCGTTTTGCAGGGCGATGAGTTCTTCCAGGCGACGCACCTTCGTTTCCTCTGGAATGTCGTCGGGGAAATGCTTCGAGGCATAAGTGCCAGGGCGCTCACTGTATTTAAACATAAAGGCCGAATCGTAGCCACACTCACGCATGAGCGAGAGCGAGAGCTGGTGGTCTTCCTCCGTTTCGGTGCAATATCCAGCAAAGATGTCGGTGGAGAGTCCGCAATCGGGAACGATGCGGCGTATGGCCGCCACGCGGTCGAGATACCATTCACGCGTGTATTTGCGGTTCATGAGTTTGAGAATACGGTCAGAACCGCTCTGCACGGGCAGATGGATGTGACGGCACACGTTTGGCTCTTCGGCGATAACATGTAGCGTCTCGTCGCTCATGTCCTTCGGATGGCTCGTTGAAAAGCGGATGCGCATCTCTGGCACGGCACGCGCCACGATGCGGAGCAGGGCGGCGAAATTGGTTTCCGTGCCGTCGTCGGCAATGGATTTATAGGAATTGACGTTCTGTCCGAGCAACGTCACCTCCTTATATCCGCGCTTCTGCAAGTCGTGTACCTCCTGGAGAATGCTGCGTACATCGCGTGAACGTTCACGACCACGCGTATAAGGCACGATGCAATAATGGCAGAAATTGTTGCAGCCGCGCATGATGCTCACGAATCCAGAGACATGACTACCGCAGACGCGTTCAGGAATGATGTCGCGATAGGTCTCCGTCGTGGAGAGCTCGATGTTGATGGCCTTGTTGCCAGCCTCAGCCTGCGCCACGAGGTCGGGCAACGAGAGGTAAGCATCGGGACCGGCCACGAGGTCGGCATGGTGCTCGTTGAGCAATCCCTCCTTGACGCGCTCGGCCATGCAGCCCAATACGCCAATGATGAGTTTGCGGCCCTTGCGACGCAAGGCGTTGAGGGCTTCCAGGCGGTGGATGATTTTCTGCTCGGCATTGTCGCGCACAGAGCAGGTGTTGAGGAACACGGCATCGGCTTCATCAAGCGTGTCACACGGTTCGTAGCCCGCCATACGCATCACGGAGGCCACCACTTCACTGTCGGCCACATTCATCTGGCAGCCGTATGTTTCTATATAGAGATGTTTCATATTCTGGTTTGGTATTGCTTAAAACTCGTTGTCGACGAAGGGCGCCTCTTCTGGCCCGACAATTTCGTCATCGGGCTCCACGAACACTTCGTCGGCCTCCTCGCCTTCCTCGCCGCAAAGGCGGTTGACAGCCTGGTAGATGAGGGCTGGCTCGTAACCGCGTCCGGCGGCAAAGCGCAACAGTTTTTGGCGCTCCTCAAAAGGCGTATCGGCCTTGATGCTGCGGCGCTTCTGCCGCAAGAGGTCGAGAAGATTTTCCTCCCAAAGTCCGCGGTCGGTCTCGCGCAAAGCCTCCTCGATGAGCGCGGGCGGCAGGCGCTTGAGCATCAGCGACTGCCGGATTTTCAGTTGCCCCCAACGGTCGTAGAGCGCCTTGTCGTGGACATAAGCGCGAACGAAGCGTGCCTCGTTGATGAATCCTTCGTCGACCAGACGGTCGAGCACGCGCTCTATGTCGCGCGGCGGCAGTCCCTTCATCTGGAACTTCCGCCGCCAGTCGTTCAGGCAATATTCTGCCGTGGCGCACCGGGCAGCAGCCTGCGTGTACGCCGCTTCAGGCGTGAAGGGTTTCTTGGGGAGAGGCATGGGAGGATTTTGGAAACTGTTTGCCCAGACAAGGTGGCAACCACTGTCTGTACAAATGTAAGCGTTTTATTTCAAGATAAAGTTGCGGAGCGTAAACCACGCGTGCATCCAAAGCGTGACCACGATGCCATAGTGACGGCGCATGATGGTGAAGCGCTCGCGCAGCGAAGCCTTATGGTTGCGGGTGGTTGTGCCTTCGTTGAGATAGTCGGCCACGATGACGTGTGCGTTGCAGAGCGGCGTTTTGCGGCGCTTGGCATTGTGCATGATGCGGATACACCAGTCGAAATCTGCCGAGAAGCGGTAGCGCAGGTCATAATGGAACTGGCGGGCAAAATCGGTGCGGGCGAAGAAGGCCTGGTGGCACACGAGCATTCCACTGCGGAAGGAGCGCCACGTGAGACGTTCTGGCGGCGCAAGGCGGCGGTGGCGGATGAAATGGCCCTCATCGTCCACGATGTCGGTATTGCCATACACCACGGCTGGCAACTCCTTGCCATAGCGCTCTGCCGCAGCAACGATTTTGGAGAGCGTCGTGGTCTCGTGGAACACGTCGCCCGCATTGAGAAACACGATATAGTTTCCCGTGGCCATGTCGATGGCCTTGTTCATGGCGTCGTAAAGCCCCTTGTCGGGCTCGCTGATGCAATTGATTTCGTGGGGCACGGAAGCAACGCTGTTGCGCTCCTGATAATGATGGACGAGCTCCAGCGTATTATCGGTGGAATTGCCGTCCACAATCACGTGTTCCACGTATGGATAATCTTGCGCTTCAACAGAAGCGATGGTTTTGTTGATAAGTGCCGCCGCGTTGTAGGTGACAGTCGCGACGGTTATTTTCAGCGGAGGTTCAGACATTTAATTATATAAGTAGGTTGGTTATGGTTGCTCGTATATCTGGCGGTATCTGTTGGCCACGACCTGTTCCGAATATTCCTTCACGGCCTTTCGACGTGCCGCTTCGGCAAAGCGTTCCGGCTGGGAATCTGTGAGAACGGAGAAGAGGTTGGTGGCAAGGCTCTCTGTGCTCATGTATTGCGCCAAGCGGCCGTTCTCCCCGTGGTCGATCATCTGCGGGAGTCCGCCGATTTCGAAAGCCACAACGGGCGTGCCGCAGGCCATAGCTTCGGCCACGGTGTTCGGCAGATTGTCTTGCAGCGTCGGCATGGCGAGTACGTCGGCAGCGCGGTAATAATCGGCCATCGTGCCGGGATCGGCCACATAGTTGACAGCGTGGACTGGTGTCGGGAACGTGTCCTTCAAGCGGTCGGCCTCCTGCCCCACTGCCACAACGCTCAGGCTCTCCTTCAAGACGGGATAGGTGGCGCACAGGCTCCCGATGGCATCGCGCAGATAGCTGATTCCCTTGTAAGGGTTGGTCACCTTTGCCGCCACAAAGAGGATGAGCTTGCTATTTTCCGGCAATCCGAGGCGGCGGCGTGCCTCTGTGCGACTCGCTGGCGAGAAGAGGGTGGTGTCGAGCGCGTTAGGGATGCTCTCCACGCGGCATCCCCTCAGCAGGGGCGACTGCCGGGCGAGATCGGTTAGCCAGTTGCTGCAGCCCACAAAAGCGATGCGCCCCTTTCCATAGGCGCGTTCCTTGGCGTGCCACGTCTGCCACGAGAGGTCGCGGTTGCCTGGCTTGTTGAGCAAGGGGCAGTTTCCGCAACCGTTTTTCCAGCGGTCGCACTTTGCGGCGTGGTGGCAACAGCCCGTGAAGGGCCACATGTCGTGCATGGTCCACACCACGCGCTTGCCGCTCTCAACGATGGCTTTCACGTCTTTCAGCGAAAGCATGCCTTGGTTCACCCAATGGAGATGCACCACGTCGGCACGCTTGAACTCTGGCAACGACGTGATGTCGGCGCCGAAGCCTCCGTTGTCCACTGCGAAAAGGCCGCGGCGCGTGAAACCGTTGTTGCAGAAAATCTGCAGGCGCTCGGCCATGAACTTCAGTTTCATAGCCCGCTGGTGTTGGAGCGCAATGACGCGCGGATTTTTGGTTTGCTTGTCGCGCACAAGCAGTTCGGCCTCAACCCCGTTTCGGTTGAGCGCCCTCAAAAGCCGGTTGGCAGCCACGGCGGCCCCGCCAACCGTTTCTGATGTATTGACTAAGAGTACTCGCATATATTGCTTACAGACAGGAGCGGTCTGAGTTGGCAGTCGAATTGATGATGGGGAAAGTTTTATACCGCAAGATACTATTACAGAATTTCCAGGACACCCAAAATCAGAACACACAACAGCCCGGTCCCTAAACGTTTCTGCAAAGTTAGTGTTTGACGGGGGATGAGCAAAGCAAAAAACTCTAATTTTGCTTTGCCCATCAGTGGTCTTGTGGTAATTTTGCAAAGTGAAATAGTGTGTACGGCTCATTTCGAAGGGGATGTCGCTGCCTTGCCAGGCGCCAGAGACAGAAAAAACTGGCCTTTTTGCAGACGAAAAGAGATTGAAAACCGCTGCCAGAATTGCCAGGAAATCTCCATAGAGGAATGCCATACACCCCCACCGCCATTGAAAATCAATACAACATTTTCATATATGAACGATTTCTTTAAAAAGTATGGGCGCAACGCCGCGATGGACATTGCCATGGTGGTGGTGTTCCTGCTCATCAGTTTCGTGTATTTCCAAACTCCCATCACGCAAGGGATGGAGCTGGGAGGACACGACTCCGACGCGGCCATGAACCAGGGCCGCGAGCAGGCCGACTACCGCGCCTCACACGATGGCGAGACCTCGCGCTGGACCAACGCCATGTTCTCGGGAATGCCCACTTACCAGATTGCGCCTTCTTACAGTGCGACGCAGTTTCTGGCCCACATTTCCGACATCTACAACCTCGGCACGAAGGGCGCTCTCTGCTACGTGTTTGTCTTTCTGCTAGGCTTCTACGTGATGCTTCGCGCCTTCAACTTCCGCCCTTATCTGGCGGCGCTGGGCGCCATCATCTGGGCCTTCTCTTCGTATTTCTTCATCATCATCGCCGCCGGACATATCTGGAAGGTGATGACGCTGGCCTACATCCCGCCAACCATCGGCGGCCTCATCCTCTGCTATCGCGGACGACTGCTCTGGGGCGGTGCCGTGACGGCGCTCTTCACTGCCATGCAGGTGCTCTCCAACCACGTGCAGATGACTTACTATTTCCTCTTTGTCATGGGCCTCATCGTGGTGGCCTACGGCATCCAGGCTCTGCGTCGCAAAGACGACGGTCTGGGGAATGGTGTGCTCTCTCCGAAACGCTGGCTGAAGGCCACGGGGGTCATCATCGTGGCGGGAATCTTGAGCGTGGCGGCCAACCTGCCTAACCTCTACCACACTTACGACTATGCGAAGCACACGATGCGCGGCGGTTCCGAACTGACACCGCTGCCTGCTGCCAAGCAAAGCGGCGACGGGGCTGAAGAAGTTTCGAAGGGCGGATTGAACTACGACTACATCACGCAATGGAGCTATGGCGTTGACGAAACCATGACGCTCCTCATCCCCAACTTCAAGGGCGGCGGCACCAAGTCGGCCATCACGGAGGAGAATGTCTTTGACGAACCTTATTCAACGGTTTACCAGCACATCGCCCCCGTCGGACAATATTTTTCGCAGAATCCCGCTGTGGCTTCACGCGTGAGCGCCATGCCAGGACAGAACCAATATTGGGGCGACCAGCCCTTCACGGTCGGTCCGGTCTATGTGGGTGCCTTCGTCTGCTTCCTCTTCGTCTTCGCGCTCTTCGTGGTGCGCGGACCGCTCAAATGGGCAATGGCGGCCGCCACGCTCGTGTCGCTCTTCTTCGCGTGGGGACACAACGTGCCGGGCGTGACGCACTTCCTCATCGACCACCTGCCGATGTACAATAAGTTCCGAACGGTTTCTTCGGCCCTCGTCATTGCGGAATTTACCATGCCGCTGCTGGGCATCATGGCACTGGCCTACGCCCTGCGCCACCGCGACGTGCTCTCAACGCTACGCGGAAAAATCGGTTTGGGCGTTGCAACGACAGTGACTGCGGGCCTCTGCCTGCTCTTCTGGCTCGCCCCGACCGCCTTCGGCCCACTGCTCTCTGCCGATGAAGTGGCCACGATGGACCTCCTCGCCAAGACGGGGGCTTTCGACGCTAATTTCCTCGGTAGCTACACCGACGCTATCAACGTCATGCGTGGCGCCGTGCTGTCGGCCTCGGCCTTCCGCTCGCTCATCGTGCTCATCGTTTGCGGCGGCATCTTCTTGCTCGGCACGCGCATCAAGCAGATTCCAGCCTGGGCCACCTGCGGAGCGCTGGCCTTGGTGGCCTTGGTGGACATGTGGACGGTCAACCGCCACTACCTCAACGACGACAACTTCACCGACCCCATCGTGCGCAGCGAAAATATGGCGCAGAAAACGGCGGCCGACGAGCAGATTCTATCTGACCCCGACCCCGACTACCGCGTGCTCAACTACACCGTTGGCAACCCCTTCAGCGAAAACTCCACGAGCTATTGGCACAAGAACATCGGAGGCTACCATGCCGCCAAACTGCAACGCTACCAAGACCTCATTGAGCGCCATCTCAATCAGGAGCATGCAGCGTTTTATCAAGCTCTGACGCAAACGGGCAACGTGGAAGCACTCAACCTCGACAGCCTCGTGCCGGTGCTCAATATGCTCAACGCGAAATATTTCATCGTCACGAAAGACATCGCCGTCAAAAACCCTGCCGCCAACGGCCACGGATGGTTTGTCGGCAAGCTCAACTTCGTGAAGGGCGCCGACGCTGAAATGGCGGGCCTGACGAATCTCGACACGAAGCATGCAGCTGTGGCCGATGAACAATTCCGCCAACAGCTCGACGGCAGTGCGCTCTCTGGCGGCACCGTGACGCTCACGGCCTATGAGCCCAACGAATTGCACTACGACGTGGAAAGCGACAAAGGCGGCGTGGTGGTGTTCTCGGAAGTGTATTACCCAGGATGGACCGCCACCATCGACGGCCAGAGCGCCGAAGTGGGCCGCGTCAACTATGTGCTCCGCGCCCTGAAGGTGCCGGCAGGCAAACACAAAGTGGTGTTTGAGTTCCGCCCCGCCTCTGTTTCAACCACCAACACCCTTGCCTACGTTGCCATCTTCGCCATCCTGGCGCTCTTCGTAGCGGCACTGGTGATTACTTTTAAACACAAAAAATAAAACAAACATACAGACCAATGAGTTTACAATGTGGTATAGTTGGACTCCCCAACGTGGGCAAGTCCACCCTCTTCAATTGTTTGAGCAACGCCAAAGCGCAGTCGGCCAATTTCCCTTTCTGCACCATCGAGCCCAACGTGGGTGTCATCACGGTGCCCGACGAACGTCTTTCCAAACTGGCCGAACTGGTGCATCCGGGACGCATCGTGCCGACAACGGTGGAAATCGTTGACATCGCCGGACTCGTGAAGGGTGCCTCGAAAGGCGAAGGCCTCGGCAACCAGTTCTTGGGCAACATCCGCGAAACCGATGCCATCATCCATGTGCTCCGCTGCTTCGACGACGGCAACGTGGTGCACGTTGACGGTTCGGTCAACCCCGTTCGCGACAAGGAAATCATCGACACCGAACTCCAGCTCAAGGACCTCGAAACCGTTGAAAACCGCATCAAGCGCGTAGAGAAAATTGCTAAAGTGGGTGGCGACAAAAACGCCAAAGTGGAATATGAAGTGCTCATGGCCTTCAAGGAAGCCCTGCTTCAGGGCAAATCGGCACGCACCGTGCAGTTTGAATCGCAAGAGGAAATAAAAGCCGCCAAGGGCCTCTTCCTCCTCACCTCGAAACCTGTGCTCTACGTTTGCAACGTTGACGAAGGCAGCGCCGCCACTGGCAACCACTATGTGGAGGAGGTGCGCGAAGCTGTAGCGCCGGAAGGTGCCGAAGTACTCGTGTTGGCCGCACAGACTGAGGCCGACATCGCCGAACTCGAGACCTACGAGGAGCGCCAGATGTTCCTCCAAGATGTTGGGCTGGAAGAGAGCGGATGTAACCGCCTTATCAAAGCGGCCTACAAAATGCTCGAACTCGAAACCTTTATCACGGCTGGAGAAATGGAAGTGAAAGCCTGGACCTACCGCCGCGGATGGAAAGCGCCGCAGTGTGCTGGTGTCATCCACACCGACTTTGAGAAGGGCTTCATCCGCGCCGAAGTCATCAAATACGACGACTATATCCGCCTTGGCTCTGAATCGGCCGTGCGCGACGCTGGCCTGCTTCATGTTGAAGGCAAGGAATACGTCGTACAGGACGGCGACATCATGCACTTCCGCTTCAACGTATAAACGCCAGCCTCTCTCAGGCTCATCAAATCAAGAAAGACATCATGGAAATACTTTCCATTCTCTGGCAACCATCGAAGGAAGTGTTCACCATCGGCAGTTTCTCGCTCCATTGGTACAGCTTCTTCTGGTGTGTCGGACTGATAGCGGCCTACATCATTGTCTATAAGCTCTATAAGGCACAGGGCATCCCGCAACGCCAGTTCGACCCCCTTTTCTTCTATTGCTTCATCGGCATCCTCATCGGTGCACGCCTCGGCCACTGCCTGCTCTACGAGCCGGGCTATTTCCTCAGCCACCCCGTTGAAATGCTCCTGCCTGTCAGGGATACTGGCACCGGCTGGAAGTGTACGGGCTATGCTGGACTGGCCTCCCACGGCGGCACGCTCGGACTGATGATTGCGCTCTGGCTTTATGTGCGCCGCACGAAGATAAACATCTTCCGCGTGCTCGACAACATCGCCATCGCCACGCCCATCACAGCCTGCTGCATCCGCCTCGGCAACCTCATGAACTCGGAAATCGTTGGCAAATACACTGGCACCGACTACGGCTTCATCTTCGCCTGCAACGGCGACCTCCTGCCCCGCCATCCTGGCCAGCTCTACGAAGCCGTTGCCTATTTCGTGTTCTTCCTCGTCGGCTTGTGGCTCTACCGCCGCAACCGCGACCGCGTTGGCACGGGATTTTTCTTCGGCTGGTGCTTGACGGCCATCTTCGCCTTCCGCTTCTTCGTCGAGTTTTTCAAAGACGTTCAGGAAGCATGGGAAATCCAGATGGTCAACGCCATCGGACTCAACCAGGGACAACTCCTCAGCATCCCCTTCGTGGCCATCGGCCTCTACTGCCTCTTGGGCGGCAAGCTCTGCAAGAAATGGGGCGAGAAGAAATAGAAACTACGCGCTTTATAAAGGCCCGGAACACACCAAACAATGGTGCGCTCCGGGCCTTTTTTCGCCGCAATCTCCGCGCGAGGTCCGAAAGAATGAGATATTCTGGAGCTTCTGAGAAGCAACAAACAAGCATCCCGTTTTTCTGAAAACGAATGGTTGACAGACGAAAAGGCAATCTGCCAATCCGCCGCCTATTCTTCCTGACTTCATCACATTCCTGCGCCATCACATAGCACAGATTGAGAATCAATGAGTTATGTCAAAATTATGGGTGGCTTTGGGTGGCGCATTGACGAAGTCAAGTGTCATAGCAGAACTTGAAAGAAGTAAAACAAGCACCTTGAGTTTCTTCCGCGATATATTTCAACAACCTTCCCATTACCTGTTTTACTATATTATGTGCAATTTCTTTACTCTATCGTTCAACTCTTTGAGATTACCTACCAGCTCATCAAACGGTACAGACTCTCCATAAATCATGTGCATCCGCATATTCTCATAGTCGGCTTTCCACTGTTCGGCAATTGAAACCGGTGGAACAATATTGAGTGTCGCAGGATAAAGCGTATCATAGTCGAAGCCACGCAAACCGATGAACGTGCGGCGATGCTCCACTACTTGGCGGTAGAGGTCTGCATTATTGATAGCACTCTCTGCTATCGGCGTTTTCAACATCTGCCCGATGTCGTACATGTGGCGTGACATCCGTTCCACTCTGATTAAATCTTTTGGCTTGGCAAATTTTTCGTGGAGCAGGAATACTTTTTCAAGGAAAGTACGTTCCGGAAGAACCGCTCGCACCATGAACTTAGGCTCTGCAAAGGGGGCTTTCGGATATACTTGGTCAATCATGGAATCAAGTGCAATTTCCTGCACAGGTTCGCTCATTGACCTGCCGCTGACCTCCACTTTTACCTTGGGAAGAACATATTGATTACCATCCGCTCCATCTATGGAAAAGGACAGCACGGAATCATAATTGATGTTGATGACTTCTGGGTCTGTTGTGGAGATAGGAGTTATATCCACATTCACCTTGAACTTTTCTTTTGATATGCCGTTTTGATATAGCTGTTCTGCCAAGTCATGCTGCATGGTCTCTCTTACAAAAGAACAGGCTGTACGACGCAGTTTGTCACTGATTTGCGTCTTGGATAAGGTTCCTGTAAAACCAAGATACTCCCTATCAATAGCAACATCAATATCCTCGGAAAAACGGTCAATCAGATGCCAGCACTTACTCAGCGATGTTCCGCCCTTAAAAGACAAATGGTCGGCGTAAGGTAAACCGAACATGGCACGGAGAACCGCCGTGACCCACCAATCCTTTTCTATGACCTCCCGCTGGCGGATGTTCAATTCCGAGGAAACACGGTCAAGTATATCCAAACGGTCTTCTTTTGACAGATCGATGAAATTCATCGCTGTAATATCTTTTTTATCCATGTAGGAGCAAGAACTATATCATGATTAAATTCTTGTTCCGAGACATGGCTGGTTATCATATTTTTTATTATTCCCTTCTGGTCTTCAGTTATGGTTTTCTCGCCAATCTCGCGCATGGCAAGAACAGCCAGTTGCATTAATTGGGATTGATAGGCAAAAATTCCCAAGTCATTACTGTGCCGAAAAGTGATACTCTTTCCCTCTCCGAACTTGACCTGCCGTGCAGAGCCGTCCGTTATATAGATAATGTTAGCCGGAACCTGAGTAGATAATCCCAGTTTGTTAAGTGCGTATGCTCCGGTCGGAATAATACGCGCATTATCCCGTTGAGCAATTTTCAAGGCAATGGCATCTAATGACGGCTCACGCAATGTGCCGTCCCACTTGTCATACAAAGGTCTATAGTAAATACCTTTTGCAAAGCGATACAACAATCCGTTACGGCACAAGCGGCTTAGTCCCGACCGTACAGCATCGGGAGTGCCGCACGTTGTGAAATCATCAGGAATAAGTATTGTTCCTTCTTTTGTCTGCTCCACAATATCGTGCATCGCCTTGTAAGAACTGTTTGCACCCATAGTTTTATATTTTGCCACAAAGTTAGTGCTTTTTTGTGGTAGATTGTGCGGCTTGCAGAAATTATTTGCTTGGATATTTGACAACATTGATTTTGATGCTTAATCAACAAAAAAACTGTAAGCATCCCGTGCAGGCCGTATTGCAATATATGGAAGGCTATTGAGTATTTGGGGGTATTTACTATTAGTGAATGATGTGGGAGCCTGCCTGATTTTGCAAAGACCATTGGTTTGCAGACAAGGCAATCCGCAATCTATGCCTGTCAGCGAACGCCGCCCCGCGTTCAGTCGTGCCTCCTCCCAGGTGCGGTCGCGTCTCGCCCCAGATTCGGTCGCGTCTCGCTCCGTGTTCGCTGACAATCCTTAGGAGCGGATTGAAGGGGCTTTTCATGCGGTCAGTTTGTTGCTGCCGCGATTGGGCGAAACAACGAATGACGATGATTGTCTTTATTTCCGCTGCGCCGCATCTTTGTCGCCAAAGAAAAAAAAGCGGGCCTACACGAGAAAACTCTCGCGCAGACCCGCTGCTTTATGAAGAAGAAATTACTATCAGAGTTTCAACACTTCGTCTTCCACGTCGGAGACGATGCTGATGAGCTCATAAAACACGGTCTTGAAGGCCTCGGAACTGGTGAGGAACATGTCGGCCTGAACGGTGAACTGGCTTTCATACATCACGACCTTCACGGCCTTCCAAAGGTTGAGGTCGGAAAGGGCGGCAGAGATTTTGCTCTTGCTCAAATTGTCGCTATAATTGTAATAGCTCTGGAGACGGAGGTACATCGGCGACTTGTTGGCCTTGTCGATGCGGATGTAATAGGTGTTGCCCTCTCGCTTGAACTTGATGTCGCCGTCGCTGTCGATCTCAGGCATGAAGCCTTCTTGCTTCAGGAAGGACTGGATTTCGGAACGGAGCGCCAATTGGCGGGTGGTGAACTCTCCATCGGCAAAAGCCTGGAAACTCGTGAAGAAGAACACCAACAGAAGGGTTGAAAATAACTTTTTCATGATGACACGTTTTTATGGATTGACGATTTAGTAATGGTAAGTAGATAACCAGATTATTTTATAATTGCTGAGCACCTACTTACTTCGTTGCACTGGTGATGAGACGCCCCTTGGAATCGTAGAGCACGACACGCACCGAAACGCGGCCGCCGAGCTGCTTTTTGATGGCTGCGGCTGCATTTGGCAGGTTGCCCTTGATGGTGTCGACGTCGTCGGGGTCGGCCTCATAGATGGAGGCGTTGATGCGGCAGGAGAGCTCACAGGAGTTTGCCCCTGTGATGCGCAGGGCGGTCATCGTCAGGCGCGTGTTGCCAACGGTGGTCGACGTGGGGAGCTCGCTGGCCAAGGCCTGTGCCGTTGCCGTCCAGTTGCTGCTGCTTGAAGCGGTGCGCTGCGGTGTCGGCTGGGCAGTCTGTACGGGTCTTGCTGCCGATGTCTGAGCTGTCCACGATTCGCCGTTCCAGCGCTGCGTTTCGAGTTCCTTGCCTGCTGCGTTGTAGTATTTCCGCACAGTCGGCTGGTTGTCTTCGTTGTAGGCCGTTGTGCGCTTATGCCATCCTGCGTCGCAGTTGACCTTGTTGCCCGAAATGCCGTAAAGCTCCATCAGCACTTGGTTGCCGTTGGTGTCGTAGGCATAGGTCTCGCGGTGGATGCTGTAATAAAGCATCGGTTTGCCGTCGGTGCCGAAATAGGCATGCTCCGTGCAGTTGTTGTCGTTGTTGAATTTGTAGGTCTCTTTGTGGTAGCCATCGCTGTTGACCATTGGCTTGTCGGAGACATTGAAATAGGCACGCGAGAGGCAATTGCCGTGGCTGTCGTATGTCATGCGCAAGATGGCCCATCCCGTCTGCGGATTGATGATGTAATGTCCGTGTCCGTCTTGCGAGGCGATGAAGGTCATGTTGCCCCACTTGTCGTAGTCGCAAATGCCAACAGGCACCATCACCTTCGGGTCGGTGGGGTTGCCGTTGATGTCGAAGAACGACTGCTTCACAATCTTGCCCATCTTGTTGTAGACGTTCAACGTCGATGCCCATCCTTCGTTGCACTTGACAGGCTTCTTGTCGACGCCGAAATAGGCCGTTGAAACCACGTTGCCCAGGAGATCGTATTTGTAGCGGACAATGGCGTATTTGTCGGTATTGTAGGTGGTGAGGTTTCCAGAAACGTCATACCAGCGTCTCTCTGTTTCCTGATTCAAACTGTTGTAGACCATCACGCAACGGTGGATGTTCCAACTGTTGAGCGCCGGACCGTTGAGGTTGAACACGGCATATTCTGTGCAGTTTCCAACGCGGTCGTACTTATTGCGAACTATCAGTTTGCCTGGTGCCAGACTTCCGTCGCGGCCAACGGGTTTGTTCTCCAGTTCGTTGCCCATAGCGTCGTGGATATAGTCGGTTCCGCAGATGCCATCGTGCCAAGTGGGCTGGCCGTTGAGGTCGAGATAGCGTTCTGTCTTGACGTAGCCATTGTCGTCGTAGGTCTTCACCATCTTAGCATAGTGGAGGCCCTTGGAAACGCAGGGCTTGCCGTCGGTGCCGAAAAAGGCGTAGGCGACAAGATTGCCGTGCTCGTCATAGGTATTTTCCCATCCAGCCTCCCCTTCGCGGTTGAGCATCAGTTTTTTCCCAGAAGCGTCGTAGAAGGCGCGGCGTATCAGATTGCCCTTGCGGTCGTAGGTCATGCGCGTGATGTAAACGAGTTCCTTGCTCGCACATGGCTTGCCGTCAACGCCGAGTCCGGCCATCTCGCAAATCAATCCCAATTCGTTATAGGCGAATCTCTGGCCGGCGAAGCCGTTGTTGTCGAGCACCGGCTGATGCTTGACGTCGTAGTTCATGTATTCGATGACATTGCCGACAGAGTCGAACTTGGCCTTGATGCCGGCCACGCCATCGGCATTGAGGCAGAGGTTTCCAGCTTTGTTATAGAACCACTGCTCAAGGTTGTTGCCATGCTCGTCGTTGACATACGTTGAGCGGGCCATGCCCTGGCGGGTGTCGCAAATCTGGCCTTCTGTGTTGATGAAGGTCTGCTCACAGACGTAGCCGTTGATGTCGTATTTATTCTCGATTCCGGCGTAACCGTTTTCAGCGATGTACATCGGATTGCCGTCGATGCCAAGCACTTCCGTCTTCACGCATTGCCCTTCTTCGTTGTAGGTGTTTTTCACACCGGCATAGCCGTTGCGCTTGGGCAGCATAAGATCGCCCTTGGCGTCTTTGTGGAGCGCCTTGACGAGGTTGCCGTTTTCGTCATATTCCATTTCATACACCGACAAGCCATCGGCCACATCGAGGGCTGGCTGGCCGTCAACGGTGAGATAGACGGCCTTCACCCAGTTGTCGTTGTCGTCGTAGGAGAATTCCTTCTTTGAAAGTCCCCAGCGCGTTGAGGTCGGCTTGCCGTCGCGTCCGATATAGGTGATGGTGGCCGTTCGTCCTTTGTCGTCGTAGGTGTAGAGACGGCCGTAGATGTGGTCGGCGTCGCCCACAGCGGTGTTGCTCTGGTCGGCATATTTCAGGGAAGTGACGTGTCCGTCCTCGTCATATTCGAGCCACCAACGTGAAATGCGCCCGAGTTGTTCGTTGCCGTTCGATTCCAGCGTGCGTCCATAGTTGACCGTCTGCGCAGCGATGGGGCGCTCCGTTCCGTGCTCGTCGTCGAACTGGAACGACATGGTGTTGAGCTTCTCGTTGTAGGCTTTCACATAAAGCACCTTGCCGCTGCGGTCCATCACCTTCACGCGCGACACTTTCCCGTCGGAATTGTAGGTGAAAGTCTGGTCGAGCGGACGCTCGGTGCGCTCGCTTTCGCCGTCTTCAATGATGTTGCCCTTGCTGTTGACGTGGCTCACACGCTGCAACTTGTGTTTCTTATATTCAAAACGATAGGCACGTGCCGCATGGCTCTGCTCGCCGCTGCTCAGCTCGCCGATGCCCTGGGGAATGCCCCACTGCTCCACATAGTCCTTATAGAAACAGATTTTCGTGCGGTTGTAGTCCCAAATGTAGCCGGCAGCGCCCAAAACAGCGAGCACACCGACCGCTGCGGCAATCTTGACCCATTTCGGCATACGCGGCGGATAGATGGCGCGATGGAGGGCCTTCTTAAACTCCTCGCAGGAGCGGTAGCGCTGTGAGGGGTCTTTGGCCGTGGCTTTGTCAACCACCTTCTGCACCTTGTCGGAGATGTATTTGTAATACGACTTCATACGCGGAAGCGGTTCGCTGACCACCTTCGTGTTGATGTCGTGTTCCGTCAAGGTCGTGGTGTCGTAAGGGGCGTTGCCCGTCATCATCTGATGGAGCAACACGCCAAGCGAATAGATGTCTGAGCGCTCGTCAAGCTTCTCTCCCTTCACCTGTTCCGGACTCATATAGGAAGGCGTTCCCATGATGGGCTCTTCTTCCTCGACTTGTGTGCCATCCACCTGTGTGCCATCCACCTGTTTGCCGCCGTCGTCCTGGCGTTTCTCCATGATTTTGGCGATGCCGAAGTCAAGAATCTTGGGCACGCCCTCGTTGGTGATCACGATGTTGGAGGGCTTGATGTCGCGGTGCAGAATGCCATGCTTGTGTGCATAGCCCACACCATCGAGAATGGGCTCGAAGAGGGGGCAGATGCGATTCTCCACAATCAGTCCGCTCACATTGCGGATATAGGTGTCGAGGTCTTTGCCGTCGGCATATTCCATGATGAGGTAGATGTTTCCTTCCTCGTCAATGTGATAGTTGTGGAAAGCCACGATGTTGGGATGATTCAGTTCTGCCAACTTCTCGGCCTCGTCCTTGAGGAGCTGCCGCGTAAAACTGTTGGCCATATTGGCTTTGATGACCTTGACGGCCACCTTCTGCTTGCTGATAAACTTGTTTTCAGCCAAATAAACAGCGCCCATACCGCCAGCTCCGATAAATTGGATGATGCGGTAATTGAGGATTTCTTTGCCTATCATGATATTGGATATATAAGTTTGTGATTCCTAAGAAATAAGTAATGGTAACTCCCGTACGCCTGCTATGACATCGCAGCCAGCATCGTCATGAAGGAGATGCCTACGTTAACGCCAAAGCCAATCCAGGCAGCCTGACAGACGCCGCGGGCACGGTTGGGAAGACGGTTGTGCCATACGCCCCAGAGAATCCATCCAACGATGGGGAAGAAGAAAGAGAGAATCCAGAAGCCTGCCGAACAGCGGTCTTCATCGTTGTAAGCAGGAGCGTAGCCTGGGTTGCCGCCCAAATTGTTGTATTGCGTTTCTCGCTCGTAAGGAGAGACGGGACCCATCGGGAGCATTTTGTAGACTTCGTTCCACGGAAACGGCACGCGGCCGGCAAGGAGGATATTGGCGCCGGGGGCCACCGTTATGCGACGGCCATGGATGACCTGGCCGTTGAGAACGGAACCGTTGCTGCTCACGTCCTCGAATACGTATTGGCCGCCAACGCGGCTGATGCGGGCATGAATGCGGCTCACGTTGCCGTCCGACACCATGATATTACATTCGCTGCTGCGACCTATTGTGACTGTTGCGTTCATATCTATATTTTTATTAATGGATGGCCGAAACGCCCTTCCGCTTCCGACCACCGTTTTTTAAAAAAAGGAATGTTCTGAAAATTACGGCGGATGTTTGGCGGCCCTTCAACGGCTTTCAATCGCTGGCTATGCTGCCATGACGGCAACTACCAGAATATTGAACACCAATCCTACGCCAAAACCTATCCAGGCCCACATGGCGGCCTTCGAACCTTTGTTGGGGTACTGGTTGTGCCACACGCCCCAAAGCACCCATCCAACGACGGGGAACATGAAGCAGAGGAAACAGAAGCCACCAGAGAGACGGTCTTCAGCCGGGAAGAACTCACGTTTCGTTTCTGGAGCGGGAGGCGGCGGAGGCGTGGAACCAGAAGGCCCTACCTGCGGGTTCCATCCCTTCTCACGGAGTTTCTGCATCACCAGCGGCCAGGAGAGGAGGATGTTGGGATTTCCGGCGAGCATCACCTGCGGCAGGGCCGTCGTGCCATTATAAGGAATGGACGCGGTGTCGTTTCTCAAATATCGGCCGTCGATGCCAGTGCCGTTGGTGCTGTGGTCGGTGATTTCAATGGTGTACCGATTAGGTCCGCCCGTACTGGGAGACGTAAACCCGTGGATTTCCAAATGAAAGCTGCTGACTATGTCTGGCGTGTACTGGATGTCGTTGTCCTTATCGCGCCCAACCGTGATTTTCGCATCCAACGAGAAAGGATTGCGCTCTGTGCGCTCCAGGTCGTCGCGAAATTCCTTACACGTCTGATAGCGCTTGGTCATGTCGCGGTCGATGGCCCGCAGATAGATACTGTCGAGCTGCGTTGAAACACCTGTTGTCTGCGACGGCAGAAGGCGCTCCTGATGGAGGATATTGAGCATCGTTTCATGCCCGTTGTTGCCTTTGGCGACCGCCGTTTTGCCCGTGAGCATATAATAGAGCACACAGCCGAGCGAATAGATGTCTGTTCGGTGGTCGATGTGTAAGCCCTCGGCCTGCTCCGGACTCATGTATCCGTCGGTTCCGATCACCTTTCCAACGGTTTGGCCGGCAACGCCCGAACGCAAATCCTTGGCGATGCCGAAGTCAATGATACAGATACTGCCGTCGGGGCGTATCATGATGTTAGAGGGTTTGATGTCGCGATGGATACAACCACATTTATGCACATAGCTCATGGCGTCGAGAATCTTGCACATGAGGTTGATGGCCCCCGTCATCGGGAACGCGCCGTTGCGTTTGACGTGCTGCTCGATGGTGATGCCTTCCACAAATTCCATGGGGAGGAAGAAGTTCCCGTCATTATCCGACCACGAATGCCCCATGATGTGCACCACTGAGGGGTGGTTCATGAGTTGCAGACTCTGCACCTCAGCTTGAAACAACTGCCGATATTCTGGCAGACAGGTCACCTTGTTGCTCATCATCTTGATGGCAACCTTTTGGCCGGTCTGGTCGTCATGTCCCAAGTAAACGCATCCCATGCCCCCTCTTCCTATTTCTTTATCGAAGATGTATGACATAAGATTGCAGGATTATTTTTTGTTGATAATGAGGGTGAACTGCTTTTGGTCGGCGAGGAAAAGCGTGATGGTTTCAGAATCCTTCTTGAACTCATTATAATATACCGTGATGTTGACCACATTCTCATTGGGGCATGAGATATGATAGGCCGCTTCCTTCACCGAATTGCCCTTTGTGCTGAACTTCAAATCTTTGCCAACGTAGATATTCGAGCGGTTTGATTTTCCTTCACCTGTCTGCAAACAGATATTAATCTGTCCCTTCTCATTCACCATGTCTGCTCTGATTTCCGTGGTTTTGGTGAGCGGTGTCGGAGTTTCCGTGGTTTCTTTCTTGTCGTCGGAGAAAGCATCCTTGATGTCCTTCACCTTCTTCTTGGTATCTTCTGGGGTTTGCGCGGGATAATCAGATGGTTTGGGAACAGAGATGCCGATGGTGTAATGGATGGTGTGACCGTCCTCTGCCGTAAAGACGAGGGCCACATACTGCACGCCTTCCAACTTATCTTTGAAGCTCAGTTCAACCTTCGTTGAGTCTGTTTTCGTCAAATTGAAGTTCTCTGCAGGCACCACTTTCAGTGTCTTAAACAAATTCTTTGGGCCCTCGATGCGCTTCACTTCGCCTTTGCTTGTGGTCCAAGAGATAGAGACGACACCAAAACTGTTTGGCACCTCCTCGATGGTCATGAACTTCTGATTGGCCTTAAACACCAAAGCCTCGGGGTCGCCCTCCGCAATTTTAAGCTTAACCTCCGAATTCTTGTCTTTCTCCATCAGCTCCTTGACATAGTCGTCGGCCGTTGCCATCTTCGGTTCGCTGTTTCTCAGGAACCACCAGGCGGCACCGCCAGCGAGGGCGAGGCAGAGAACGGCAACAGGGAGCCAGATGGTCAGCAGGCGCGACGGTTTCGCCGACAGAGAAGCGGCCCCACCCTTTGACTTCTTTGAGCGGTTCTTGAACGGGGAGAGCGAAAATTCAACCATCACGGCCGTGATGTTGTCGTAGCCGCCATTGACACGCGCCTTTTCAATGAGGCGCTGCACGCGCTCTTGCTGCGTATATTTAGCTTGACTGCCGGCGATTTCGAGGATCTTCTCGTCGGGAACCATACCGCTCAATCCGTCGGAACAGAGGATGAAGCAGTCGCCAGCCTCTGGCTCAACGGGTTCGGAGCGCACCACGGCGGGCATCATCTGAGGCAGGCCGAGGGCATTGGTGATTTCGTTTTTGCGCGGATGGTGCTCGGCCTGTTCTGGCGTTATTTCGCCACGATCAACGAGCATCTGCACGAAGCTCTGGTCTTTGGTCAGTTGCTTGATGACATGCTGGCGCACGAGATAAATGCGGCTGTCGCCCACACTCCCATAATAGACATAGCCATCGCGCACGATGAGGATAACGCAGGTGGCTCCCATGCCCGAGAGTTCGGGTTGTTGCTGCGTGCGCTGCAAGATGGCCTGATTGCCGGCATTGACAGCTGCCACGATGGCCTCGTTGGGATTTTCGAAGTAATTGGCTTCCAGGAAGGCACGAATGGCCTCAACGGCTGTATGCGAGGCTACGGCACCGCCTACATGGCCGCCCATGCCATCACACACCACAGCGACAAGGCCGTTCTGGCATTCAAACTTGTCGAACCAGTCCTCGTTGGCAGGACGCTTGCAACCAACGTCGGTCAAACCTTCGATGTTGCAGTAATAATATTTCTGGCTTTGCATAAATATGTCTTGATTGACCTGTGTATAGAAAGTCCTGCTAATAAGCGCTCAGGAAATTTCTTTTCATCTCACTGACGGCTTATGCCCAGAACGTCTCTACATAAGATATAAGTTTATCCGTTGCCGGAATGCGGCGCAGGAGACAGGAGAAAGGTTTCTACACTGCGGTTCTCCCACGCGGAAAAAGGGGAAGGGCAAGCACGAGCCTTGATAAGGCAAACGTGACTTGCCCTTAAAGGTATCACATTAGTAATATTGAAAAACATTACTTAGAACTCAGGCACGCCGAGGAACACGAGCTTCGTGCTGCCGATGACGATGATGTCGTTGGTGTGCAATTCAGTGCGGTCGCCAGTGAACTTGCCATTGATGTAGGTGCCGTTTGAAGAGTTTTCATCGTTGGCCCACATGATGCCCTCCGCCTCGCGGTAGAGAATGAGCAGATGGCGGCCCGACATCTTGTCGTCCATCGGGAAACTGATGTCGCAAGCGTGATCGCGGCCCACGATGTTGCGGCCCTCATAAATCTTGTAGACCTCCCCTGCAGGGTTGTGGCTATAGCTGACGAGCAAACCCACCAATTTGCGGCCGCCGTCAGGATTGGGCGAGCCGGGCTGTCCGACGGTGCGAATGACGGTGTGTCCGCCGCCACCGCCTGGCACGTCAGGCATGCCAGGGTAATAAGGTGCTGTGGGAGCCGTTGCGCCTGGGGTGCCGTTTCCGTTGAAATTATTGTTTATCTCCGTTTTTGCAGTCGGCGCCCCGATTCCGGGCATATTCACTTGTGTGTGGCCACTCTGCGGACAGAAGGGGCAGTTGTCGCCATAAATGCTTGAGTCATATTGGTGTCCGTTCGGACATTTCTTTGTTGCCATGGTAATATAAGTTATTATGTAATGGCGGGGAACAGCTTGCGCGGCCGTTCCCTACGCCCTTACGGATTAATATTCAACGTGTCATTTCAGCAGTTCAACAATATACTTGGCCTTTACGCCCATGTTGAGTCCCTGCTTTTCAAATCCGGCATTGTTGATGCCAACGAGCTGTCCTTTGTCGTTGAGAATCGGCGAACCGCTTGCGCCGTGTTCCGTCACCATGTCGTGACCGAAGCTCACTTCTCCGCGGTTTTGCGTCACATTGCCTTCGTGCACCTGGTTGTGGATTTCGCGATTGTCAATCATGCCCATGTCGGTGCCCGAAGGATAGCCTATAGTAAAGATTTTCTTGCCCTCCTTCAGTGCATCGGGCGAGAGGTCGGCCTTGTTGAAGTCAATGATGTGGGTCACCTTCGCTGGGAGCGTACGGCTTTCTGTTTGAATGACGGCCACGTCTTTCGGCATGCCGCTCTGCTCCTTATAGACCGTGCAAGACACGAGGTTGCTGGGACTGAACACCACACCATCGGGGATAATACCAATGCCGTAGAGTTTCGGCTTCACCGTGATGCGGCTACACAACGCGCCGTTGCCAGTTTGAATCAGAATATCCTGCACCTGCTGGTTGATTTTCTTGCCCACAGGGTCGTCGCTCGACGACGGGTTCGACAGCCAAGGTTGCGTGATATGGAGGTTGGTGACGACCTTACCGTCTTTGCTGACAAAGAAACCCGTTCCGACGGCCTCGCCGCGCTTAGGAACAAGATTTCCCTCCCCGTCAACGCTCAGGCATTCGATACCGTCCTGTCCCAACAACTGACTGAAGAAAGCCGTCGTGATGTCTTCATCATCCTGGTAGATATTATAGCCGTAGACACTGTAAGTCATGCACACGGCATCGCCATATTCATTATATATCTTCTCGCTGCTCCAGCTTGCGAAATGCTTCCATCCGAAATAGCCTCCCACGCCGAGCAAAGCCACGATAAAGACGGCGGCGATGGAAATCCAGACGCCCTTGCCCGACGACTTCGGAGCCACTGGTGGCACTTCCGGCTGCGGAGCCCGCGGTTGCAGATAGTTTTCCCAGTCGAGCGCATAAGCCCGCGTGATGGTCACGCGGTCGCCCTTCTGGAGCTTGCGACTCGTGACGCGTTCGCCGTTGACATAAGTGCCATTGGTGGAATTGGTGTCTTCAATCACCACGTCGCCCTGTGCGTTGCGATAGAGCAAGGCATGATGGTGCGAAACGTCAGTCGGCGTGAGCTTGATGCGGCAGTCGTTGTCACGTCCGATGGTGTAGCTCTCGCCGCCCGCTACTGGTCCGCCACTTGCCGCGCCGCCCGCGTTGCCGACGCGGATTTTTGTCTTTCCGCAGCGGCCCACGATGTCCCTGAGACTGGTGATTTCCGAGCCGAGCCTAATCACGTCGTTAACCGACACACGCTGCTGCGAAACCCGCGCGTTATTAACGAAAGTGCCATTGGTGGAATTTAGGTCACGAATTGTCCCCTGCTGTTCGTTGTCATCCAAGATGAGTTCTGCATGATGTCCAGAGACATTGGAGTTTTGAATCACGCAATCATTGTCGAGCGAACGTCCGATCTTTATGATTTTCATAAACCATCAGTTTTGCAAACCTTCTGCGGAGGGGATTAAAAAAACAACGGTAGAAGCCTATGCGTTTGCCGCATACAAATACAATAGGGAAGCATTTCATGTCGGCTGCTCCATGTTGCGTTTCTGTTTCTGACGAGCCCGGCCGTCTGTATGCGCCGGCCATCTCCCAAAGGTTCTGTTGTTAAAAACCATTTGTGTACTCTGCAAAATTAAATATCTTATCAGGAAAAAGCAAGTATTTTCCCATATTTTTTTGCTAAAATTACGCTAAAATCTGCTGAATAGCTTAGAATGAGCGATTTATGAGTGTTTCACCTCAATGGAGGTAATGATTTAGCAACGGTTCTAATTTCTGCAATCTGCATACGTTTGCTTACCTAACAACTCTTATTAACTGCAAAATTACAACAATAACACGAAACCGCAAGGGATTTTTGCAACTTTTTACAGTTAAATTTCTGTAATTATATAATGTGGCATAATCGTAATCACAGAAAAAGATGTATTTTTGTAGGCAAGAATCATATAAAAACAAGACCCGATAGCTTGACGAATCAGAGGCTACCGGGAATCAACGCTACAAAGATAGTGTTTTTTCTTGTTACAACCAAGTAAATGGACGATTTTTTATGGAATATTTAGAATTTGAGCGAATCTTGTCTGCCAAACGAATGCAGAGATATAAGGATGCTGCGAATGGTGACACTCGCAAGGCTATGGCTTTGTATCGCTACAACTTACGTTTGTCGCAGGAGATGTTTACGATAGTTAGCTGCTTTGAAGTGGCATTGCGTAATGCGATTGATAGTCTTTTGGTGCCGACCTTGGGAGAGAATTGGCTGAAAGATTCTGTTCAAGACAATGGAATATTCTCCAATGGACGCATGAACGAGACAAGGAAAATCATAGAAAAGGCATACAACCGATTGAATAGACAAGGCATATACTCTCATTCCAAACTGATTGCAGAAATGGAATTTGGTGTTTGGAAATATATGTATTCCTCACTACAATATCGTGTGACAGGACAATGTCTGCTAAGGGCATTCCCTAACAAACCTCGTTCGTCAGCTGCGATTCAATACAACAACACATACATATTCAATGAACTAGACAAGGTGAACAGTTTGAGAAACAGAATTGCACACCATGAACCTATCTGTTTCAGACTTCATGCATCGGAAATTGACACAAGTTACATAGTCAATGAATACCAGAAAATTCAGACTTTATTCTCTTGGATGGGAATAGATTCTCGCTCAATGTTGTATGGGCTCGACCATGTGCAGAGTGTCTGTTCCAAAATCAATGCCTTAAAATAATTCATATTTACATTCTTTAACCAAATTTCGTGCAGTCATCAAGCCATTGGTGTATCTATATCAAAATAGATAGTACGAAACAATTCGCTCATGGCTTCGAATATAACAACATTAGTAGAAAAAGCAAAACTAGGTGACGCTGACGCTTTCAGCACATTATACCAGATGTATTATCCTAAGATGAAAGGGATATGCATCAATATTCTTAGAGAGGACAAGGCTGTCGTTGATGACCTTGTCCAAGATGCTTTTGTACTTGCGTTTGTTTCGTTGAAAGACTTGAAAAATACTCATAGGTTTAGTCAATGGCTTACAAGTATCACCACTAACCTTGTCTTGAAATATCAGGAGAAAGGTAAGAAGTACAATTTCATTTCCTTGTCTGAAATAGAGGAAGATTTTAGTATCGTGTTGGAAAATGACAGTGCTTCCCAGCAATCAATTCAGTATGAGGAAATCATGTCGGCAATAGACAATTTGCCAGAAGGGTATAAGAAAAGATTCAATATGTCCGTATTGGATGGCTTATCACATCGAGAAATCGGAGAATTGCTTGATATTGCCCCACATAGTTCTTCCTCACAATTGGCAAGGGCAAAGGCAATGTTGCGAAATACATTGTTTCCAAGGGCTATGCTTCTCATCGCATTGGCGTTGATAGTCATTCCTGTATATAGATATTTTACAGCAAAGAAGAAACTCGTTTCTAAAAATGATGTGAATATAGTTAGAACCCGAAAGCCAAGTAAAGGCATTACGTCTATGCAAAAGAAACCTAATGTTTCTGTTAGTAGTGCGCAAAATGCTGTTTTATGCTCTAATTATCTAAGTGTTCAACATGGAAAGAACACTGTAATAACTGTTAGTGATTCTATTAAGGCTGGTCAAAATGTTATTGTCGAAATATCCGATTCTTTGCAGGAGAGCCAACATTTTTTGGCAGATAACAAGCGAGATAGTATCATCATAAAAGATTCTGTCTATACACCTATTCCAAATGAGGAAAAATGGATTGCAGGTGATACAAGGACGCACAAGAAAAGTAAATGGCAATTGCTTGCAGCAGGTTCTTTGGGTACTACTCTTGCACAAAACGTCTATAAGATTATAGCAGGCAGCGATGATGATATAACGAGTGAACAACCATCAGAAAAGAGCTTTACGACATGGGAAGAGTATGCGGAATATCTACATCGCTTAACTCCAACAGACCATACGGCTGAAAATGTTGCCATGATGGATATTGCCGATAACAACAAGGGTAAAATTGAAGAGGCAGAACATCATGACAAACCTATAACATTAGGATTGGCTGTGAACAAGAATATTGGAAAGCATTGGAGTTTGGAAACAGGACTCCAATACTCTTACTTGAAATCATACTTCACCTTAGGTACAGGCGATTACCGTGTTGACAAGGAACAAAAGTTACATTACATCGGTATTCCTGTCAAGCTCTCATACCAATTCATGAGGTACAAGAGGCTGTCAGCTTATGGTTCAGCAGGAGCAAGCATTCAGATACCATTATATGGAAAGACTTATGCAGATTATATAGTAGGAGGAAAGTCTGGCTATACAACGGATTGGAAGACAACATCTTCAATGCAGTGGACTGTTAACACAAACATTGGAATACAATATCAATTTGCACCAAAGCTGACTTTATTTGTTGAGCCTACGCTGAATTGGTATATTCCGAATGGAAGTGCTGTCAAGAATGCTTGGACAGAACGTCCATTTACCTTGACTGTGCCTTTCGGCATTAGGTTCTCTTGGTAAAAAAGTCTCATTTTGCGTGCAGTCTTTATGAACTTTCTGTATCTATATTTACAGAAAGTTCAAAAAATAAGATACATGCAAAAAAGACATACAGACAGGAAGATGTATTTCCGTGACTTGGAGATAACATCTAAGGAGTTTTACATCAGTTACTTGTCAGATTTCACGGAACTGACATCAAAGAGTAGAATCTTGGAGGTTGGCTGTGGCGAAGGAGGAAACTTAGTTCCCTTTGCACAGTTGGGCTGCAAGGTGACAGGCATAGATGTTGCGGAATGCAGAATCAAAGATGCTAAGGCATACTTTTCTGAAATCTGTAATCATGCAACATTTGTATGCTGTGATTTCATGCAATATCCTGTTCCATGTAATGAAGAGGATAAATATGATGTAATACTATTGCATGATGTGATAGAACACGTTCCGACAAAAGAACTTTTTCTTGTACACCTAAGAAAATTTCTGAAAACAAAAGGTGTGCTGTTTGTCGGATTTCCAGCATGGCAGATGCCTTTTGGGGGACATCAACAGATTTGCAGAAGCAAACTTTGCTCCCATCTTCCATTCATTCACTTGTTGTCAAACCCTTTATACAAGTTGTTGCTAAAAACATGCAATGAAGAGAAAGGAACAATAAATGAACTTATGAGCATAAAAGATTGCCGAACAAGTATAGAGTTGTTTGAAAGACTCATACACCAATGTGGCTTTTCGGTAACTGACCAAAAACTTTGGTTCATCAATCCTCATTACAAGCAGAAGTTCCATCTTACCCCACGGCTCTTGCCTCATTGGGTCTGGAGAGTGAAGTATATCAGAAATTTCTTCACCACTTCATGCTGGTATGTATTAAGCATCGGTAATAAAGAGAAATTTTAAAGGAAAGTTATATCGTAAAACTTGATAATCCATGAGGGCGCTAAGCGTACCCTCATAGATTATTATAATCTTAGACTTTTACGTTGTGAAAACAAATGTAACTTTAGGTTATTCCATTGCTCTTTGAACCATTCAACAATAGGCTGTCTATTGACATATAAAAACAATTGGTTAGGCTTGGTAGAATCAGCGAACACCTTGATTTCTGCATTCTCCACTTTGAACTTTCTTCTGTGTTTCTCGGAATAGAGTGAACCGCTAAAGTTGAGTGCCTTTCCGGTCAGAAGCACTCCGATTTGCTCGATGGAGAAACCAATCTTCCTGCACAGGTCTTCCATTTGCAAGCGTGCATCCAACATAGGGAACCAACGCTTGGCTTTGCGGATGATGTCGTTGAGTAAAGAAACCTCTACTGTGTGCTTGCTCTCTAAATTCGCAACCTCCGATTGGTGCTTCCGCTGCATCTCGTCAAGCTGTTTGCTGTGACTGTCCTCCATTTGCTGCACCTTCTCATGGAGTTCGTCAATGTATTGCTCTCGGTCAGTCACAAGCTCGCACAACTTTCGGTTGTGTTGCTCCACCTCCTTCAATTTTCCACTACCTAAAAGAGAACCAATCTTCGACACAAAGGCTGTCTTGGCTTCCATCTTAGCAGCCTGTAGTTTCTCCGTGCTGATTTCACTCTTGGTTTGTTGTAGAAGTCGCTGTGCTTCCTCAATATCAGATTGCAGCAGCTTCATACAGTTTTGAAGTCTCTCGGTCTCTCGCTTGATGTTGCGATAATACTGTGCCGTGGTGGTATGCCTCGCATCTGATCCACGGACACCTCTCTTCAAGCCATACTTGCTCATGGCTTCAGCATAGCTGTCGTTGCACCAATCATCAAGCTGCCCATTGCTGCGATGTTCATCATGTCCTCGTGCGTTCCAGACAGCATGGTTCTTATCACCCTCACCTGGTCGTTGGTTATCTTACGCTTGATGCCTGCCGTCTTGATGCGGTGGGCGATGGCTTCATCACGACCATACACACCGCTCGGCATCTTGACAAGCTCACGGTTGAGGTGAGTTCTTGTTGGGTCGGCATTGTCTGGTATCACCTTGCGTTCTACGTGGTCTGATTCCCTTGCGTCCGAGCTGCCCTTTGCCTTCTCTTACCTATGGCTCTGTTGCCCTTGGCATCCCAGATAGCCTTGGTAACGCTCTGCTTGCAACTGAACTGTGCGATAGTTCCGTTGATTGTCACACGTCCCATGATAGGGACAATTCCGTTTCTCTCCTTGCTTCCATTTACATAGAAGACTGTCTTGAAAGTGCATCTCATAATTCTTACTTTTTTGTTCGGTGCAAAATTAAACTATGAGAGTTGCATGGCAAAACCAAAACTTACGCAGAATGGGGAAATATGAACCGCCACCGTTAAAAATGCTTATTAGGGCGTTTCCATTGGGTAATGATTTGAAAGCGTTTCTACTTCTCTAATCTGCTTTTTCCTCATTTCCTTGTCACTGACAACTAAAGCCAAAGACTGCCACAACCACTTGAAACTCAAAACAAATGCTCTATTTTACTATTTTTTGCCTTTTTAGGCGTCCTTTTTCAGATAAAAGCAATTCTTAATATCCCTGCGCTCCGCTCTACATCGTTGAAAGTTCAGTAACATAAAAAAATACCATTTTTTTCAACCTTTTTTTCCCGAATCCCTGCAAATCGCACAAATCGCATAATTGG
>OLWK01000110.1_pt1 | contig 52331 bp, 42 predicted proteins | sample 1674141 | NCBI WGS metagenome assembly OLWK01 (sample SAMEA103958148, study PRJEB25191) | human gut metagenome | reverse complement strand
CCTCGTTCATCCAGACGTAGCCCTTCTGCACCGCCTCCTCGCTCACAAGGCCGGTGCCGCTGGGAGCATCCTTGCCCGAATCCCCGCCCTGCGAGGACTCACCGCCCTCCTTGACGAAGGTGATGGTGACATTGTTGCCCCAGAGATCGGTGAGCGTGATGATTCCGTTTTGCAGCGTGCCGTTGCTTTCCAGGCTGTCTCGGGTCAGCTTCAGGGAGCCGTCGCTCTCGAGCGCCCACTTGATGTCAGTCGCGTCGCCGCCCAGACAGAACACGCCCTTGCCGCCGCTTTTGAGTTCAATATAGCTCTCGCCTTCATCATAGACCTCGTCCAGGCTGAGCCACTCGTTGCCGTCGGCGGAGAATTCCGCGCCGATATATTTGCCGAGGTTGGGGTCGGCGGAGTCTCCGCCGTCCTTACTGCCGCAGGCGGTAAGGGAGAGCACCAGCACCAGTGCCAGCGCAAGAGATACAAGCTTTTTCATATTATACTCCTTATCATTTTGACCATGGTGCCGTTATCGCGCTTACAGCGGCGGCACTATGCCTTTTGAATAACGTTGCAGTTCTTGTTAAGTTAATGAATTATCCGCTACCGGGCATCTGCACCTATGCTGTCGGGCATGGGCTTGCCTGCCTTTATCAGAGGAAGATACCAGTCGTCATAGGAGGAGGGATGAGTTCCTTCATCCACATCGTCCCAGTATGTTCCCCAGGGGCGCAGATATATCTCATAGTGGTACCCGTCTTCGCCGTTTTCGTAGTAACCGTCGATACGAATCAGATCATCACAATCCAGCGTGCCCGGATCAATGATCCATTCCGCATGCTCCAGCTTTACGTCCGTGAACTGGCCGCCCTCGGACATCATTGTGCCGTGCTCACCGGTGCCGGAGCCGCTCAGGCTGACATTCACAATGGCCATGGGGCTGTCCTTTGTGTAGTCCTCGTCCCAAAGCGTTACGGTGCCCTTATTGTCAGCTCCGATATCAATGGTGCCGCAGATATCCCACCAGTCGCCCTCCATGTCCTCGTAATAGCCCGAGCAGTCGGTCATCTTCCACCAGCCGAACCAGTCGCCGTTCCACCAGTCGAGCAGCTTTGTACCGGTTTGCGCCGACATTTCCGCGACTTCCTTCAGAAAGGTCATAATGAGATCGATGCCCCAGTAATCGTTGAGCGTGATGAGACCGTCCTTCAGGGTACCGGTGCTCTCTACGTTGTTGCCGGTCAGCTTCAGCGTGCCGTCCGCGGCAAGGCTCCACTTGATGGTCTCCTTGTCGCCGTCCAGACAGAACTCGCCCTTGCCGCCGCTTTTCAGTTCTATGTAGTTATCGCCCTCGTCATAGACATCGTCCATGGAGAGCCAGTCGCTGTCCCCGCTGGAGGTGACGCTCTGACCGATATATTTCCCCAGATTGGGGTCGGCAGAGTCTCCGCCGTCCTTACCGCCGCAGGCAGTAAGGGAGAGCACCATCATCAGAGTCAGTGCCAGAGATACTATCTTTTTCATACTTAAATTCTCTTATCAACATCAGTTATGCTGAGCCGTTCTTTCGTGCTTCACGCCCGGCCCATCTAATTTCTCTGGATAACGTTGCCGTTCTTGTCAGTGAATTTTCCGGTGACGATTTTTATAAGGTCCACAAGCCAGCCGATTCCGAACAGACCGGCGGTTAACAGGAACAGTATGCCCGTTCCGATCTTGCCCACATAGAAGCGATGGATGCCGATGCCTCCGACGAAGATGCACAGCAGCAGCAGTGTCAGCCAGTTCAGGGGCTTGTCCGCTCCCGGAGCTACCTCGGGCGCCACATAATCCTCTACCTCTTCATCCGCCAGGATCCTTTTGATGGTGTCAGTCACGTTGTCGATATATTCACCCTGCAGCATCGGTCTGCTGGCCACACCCTTAACGCCCTTGCGCATGATACTGTTCTTGCCGACATCAATGCCGTTGATCGTGGCGCTGCTGCTCGTCGTGACCGGTGTGATCTTGATGTGTGTGCCGTCCTTGACGTGAAGCCAAATGGTAACATCAAGATTCGGCTCCTTTGCAAAGACAATGCGCTCGCCGGGAACGCCGCCCTTTATGGAAAACGGCATCTGGAACGCCGCGGCACGGGCATTTATCTTGTCATAGATTTCCTGAATCGTCATCGGGTTTGGAATATCGAACTCGCGGGGGAAGGTTGCGGTCATAGAGTCCTTTAGGTTTCCTGTCAGGTTTGCCATAATCGTTTCCTCCTATTTATTTATTTTATCCCTTGAGGGGTTTTGCTTATTTTCAGCTCACTGTCTGGGCGAGCCGCAGTATTCACAGAAGCCTCCCCTGCTGTTGGCGCCGCCGCAGGCAGAGCAGGTCCACGGTCCCGATGACGGGGCTGCTTCCGTTTGCAGCACGGCAGGCGCTTCACCGGGCACGGCATCCTCAGCCGGACTTCCGCGTCGAGCCTCCTCCAGACACAGGCAGATCTCGTCGCCCATCTGACGGTACTTGCGGTATTCCGCGCAGCTCTCCGGGTCGGGTCTTCCGGCGTTGAAGCTCTTCGGCCGAAGCATTGCCGAAGGCTCAAAGTCAACCGAGCTTCCGTTTAGGCGGAAGCGCATCTCGTCAAAATAGGGATGACGGACCGAAATGACGATCTCAAAGTCGTAGGAATACTCGTAGCGCGGCGGAACATAGCTGACCTCCTTGCCGTCGGCATTTTCACGCATCAGCTCCGTTTTGCTCTCGTCTATGTCCATCCGGCAGCCGGTGATGGCATCATAGTCCAGAATATCCGGATTGGCCTCCTCCAGATCCCGGGCGCGGGTGACGGTAAACCAGCGGTGCTCCTCGTCCAGCAGCACCTTCCGGTCCTCGCCGAGGGCGCGGGTTGTGCGGAACTGAGCCGCCTTTTTCCGGTTTTCTTCTCTGTATGCCAGCTGCTGCTTTATCTCCTCCACCGTGGAGCTGCGGCGGTCGCTGAACCAGGGTGACAGCTTCCTCGCGCATTCCTTGCAGAGATTTCCGTCCTCCAGCTTGCGGTTGCCGAGCAGCCCTATCTTCTCTCCGCACACATCGCAGTATTTCTTATCAAATAATCCCATAGTCTATTGCTCCTGTATATTTGTTTTTTGGAATTGTATTGTTTCCTCGCCTGCCTCCGGCCATTCCAGCCTCAGCAGCAGCGTTCCGGCGTCCTCGCCCTCCCCTGCATTATGGCAAAGCTCAACGATCCTACCGAGAGCCGCTGTATCCGGACTCCTAAGCGTACGGATATCCGTTTGAAGCTCCGTAAAGAAAACCTTACCCGGCCGGAGATAGGTAAAATGCAGCGGCGACTCTAAAACCGTCTCGCCGTCCGCCGTGAGGACGATGCCGCTCTCCTCGCCGATGACCGCCTGCCATCGGCCGTCCGTGCTTTTCCACGTTCCCTCCAGCACCGGCCACAGAGCGGAGTTATCCACATAAGTGCGGTCGCCGTCCAGAGGATAGGCAAAGTCCGGATTTTCCATGCCGCCCCGATCCATGATCCGATCAGTCACGAAGTGCTTATACAGTACGGAAAGGGCGATGCCGACAAGCACTCCCAGCAGGAAAATCCAGACCGCCCGGTGCTTCATCCTACGACGTCTCCGTCATCAAAGGGGTCTCCGCACTCAGGGCAGAACTTGGGGGGATGCTTGGGATCGGCAGGCTCCCAGCCGCATTTGTCGCACTTGTACTGGGGTACGCCGGCAGGCTTCTTCGCGCCGCACTCGGAGCAGAACTTGCCCTTGTTCACCGCACCGCAGGCACAGGTCCAGCCGTCCGCTGCCGGAGCGGGTCTGGGACTGCCGCACTCAGGGCAGAACTTTCCCGTGACGGTGGCGCCGCAGCTGCATTTCCAGCTGTCTGCGGCAGGCTTCGGCTCGGGCTTCTTTGCGCCGCAGTTCGGGCAGAAGTTGCCGGTGATACCGCCCTGCCCGCAGGAGCAAGTCCAGCCCTGCATCGCCGGAGCGGGGGCAGGCTGCGCCGCCTGCTGCTGCATTTGCTGCTGCTGCATTTGCTGCTGCTGCATTTGCTGCTGCTGCATTTGCTGCTGCTGTCCCATCTGGAAGAGATTCTGGGCGTTCATGCCGCCGGCCTGACCGGCCATGCCCATGCCCATGAAGGCCATAGCGGGACCGGCGCCGGTGTTGGCGGCCGCCGCCTTCATGGCCTCGCCCTGAGAGCCGACGAGATGTGCCGCCGCCCGGGTGGGGTCCATAAAGGCCGCATTGCGCTGCAGCTCCTTGATCATCTGCTCGTCTTCTTCGTTGGCCTTCACGCTGGAAACACCGAAGGAGACGATCTCCATACCGCGGAGATCACGCCACTTGCCCGACAGCTGCTCGTTGAGGGCGTCGGACAGCTCAAGCGTATGACCGGGGAGAGCGGAATAGCGGATGCCCATTTCGCTGATCTTTGCAAACGCGGGCTGAAGCGCGGTCAGCAGCTCCGTCTTCATCTGACCCGCGATATTTTCGGTCTTATAGTCCTCGCTGACGTTGCCGCATACGTTGGTGTAAAACAGCAGCGGATTCTTCAGCCTGATGCTGTACTCGCCGAAGCAGCGGATGCCGATGTCTATGTCGATGCCGGCCCGCTGATCCACCACCCGGAACGGAACGGGGCTGGGCGTACCGTACTTATTGCCCGTCAGCTCCTTGGTGTTGAAGTAGTAGATGCGCTGATCCTTGGGGGCCTCGCCGCCGAAGGTAAAGCGCTTGCCGATGTTCATAAATACGTTCTTTACGTTTTCGCCCAGATCGCCGTAGAAGATGCTCGGCTCTGTGGACATATCGTAGGTGTATTCGCCCGGCTCGGCGCACACATCCACCACCTTGCCCTGCTCCACGATAAGCATACACTGACCGTCGGCAATGGCGATCACGCTGCCGTTGGAGATGATGTTGTCATCACCCTTGGTGTTGCTGGAACGGCCCGTGACCTTCTTTCGTCCCTTAACCGCCAGCACATCCGAGGGGATGGCTTCGCAATAAAAGTATTCCCGCCACTGGTCGGCCATAACGCCGCCGGCCGCGCCTAAGGCCGCTTTGATAAGTCCCATAGTTTCTGTCTCCTTTTTTTATTTGATATCTGATTCTTCCGTTGAAGCTTTGCCTATCGGTCCGGCAGGGAGCTCACGCGGTGCGAAAGCTTCTCCTGCCACAATGTCGCCGCGCACCTGCAAGGTCTTAGCGCAGGCAATGCACATATCCAGGTCCTCACAGATCAGAAAGCAACGGTCGCACACCAGCCTTCCGCAGACCGGGCAGCGGCTGAATATCTCAGAGGCTTCCGCTGCGGCTTTTTCCCGGGCAGCATCCCGTTCCCTCTCATAGAGCGTCCGGAAGATTGCACTCATTCCCTCGGTTTTCGGCTCTGCACCGGCCTTAGAAAAACGAACCGGGCTGCTGTGCCACGTTCTGCCGCATTCCCGGCAGCGGACAAGAAAGCGGAACTCCTCTACGGTAGAGCAGTCACCCATTGCCTCCTTCATGATCCGCTTCATATGTAATCCCTCCTCCCCGGCAGTTTTCCCCAATGTATGCGGCTGTTATGTCTCAATAATTACCCTCTTTTATAAAAAAAGATATAGGCCCAAGTCCTGTTTTTGGCGAAAAACCGCAAAACATGACTTAGGCCTATACGTAATGCACAAATATGGCTGGCATAAATTGTGCATTTCTGATAATGTGAAAATCATATTACTTCATACATAGCTTCGCTGCTTGCCGCTCTGCAGCAGCTCCTCCAGTCTACCGCAGCGCCGGAGCACATCCAAATAGGCTTTCAGAGCATCGTAGGAATCCACCCCCAGCTTGCTGTATATATGGCTGTTGTGACCCTTCACAGTGCCCATGCTGATAAACAGCAGTCCGGGAATGTCCTTAACGGTATAGCCCTCGGCATAGTAGCGCAGAATAATGCGCTCCGAGGAGGTAAGTCCCTTTGACCGGTCGATGAGCTCGGATACAAGGCTTTCCACCTGCCGGGGCAGGGCATTCTCGGGCCGGCTCTCACGCAGGCGGCTATGGAAATAGACCGTCAGCTCGTCAATCTCCCGAATGCCCGTAGGCTGCCAGTCATGTTCACAGCTTTTGGCTGCCTCGAGGCCTTGGGCGATAGGCATGGCAAAGCGGCGGGAAAGTGCAGTGGCCAGCACCAGCATCCCTATAAGGAATCCGAGGGAGCCCAGCGTCCAGCCAAGGCGGGCGGTCTGAACCTGATGGCGGTAGCCGCTTTCCGGCACCAGCGTCACCGCCGCCAGCGGATGACCGTCCGCCAAACGGCCCGGGACGATCTGGTACTTGCCGAGATAGGTCGTGTCGTTCCATGTAAAAGTATCGTAGTCCCGGCCGCTTTGTATCCTCATCTCGCCGGAGGCGGACAGATCCGTCCCCTCCGTGCTGCCCAGCATGGCCTTATCGAGAAGGAGAGTATCTCCGTTCATGGGAGCCAGCAGCATTATGAAGCTGCCGTAGGAGCCGGAGACTGTACTGTGGGACAGACTGAAATACAGGTCGCTCAGCTCCATACCGCAGACGCCCCTGACATTACCCGCTCCATCACGCACGGGTACGCACAGAAGCGTCACGCTCTCCCAGGTATCCAGCAGCGGTATCCGTTCTGTCCAGAGGCAGCCGCCGGAGAGTCTGTCTCCGTCCCACGCCATGACCTGCCGGTAGCCGGGGATCAGGGAAGTATTCAGCTCCGGGTTCCAGCGATTGTGAAGCTGCAAGCCGTTTCTTCTGGCGGCATCCACCGTTCCCCGAAAACAGGTGACGGTACCGCTGGGGTGGGCGGATCGAAGACCGGAATATCGGAGATACACTCCCGCACGGGAGGTTTCGGATGTTGACAGCGATGTGTTTGCGGTAGCATCAAGGCAGAAATACGCGCCGCTGCAGGTGCTGCCCTCCATTGCGCTCTTCAAAGCAGGGATCAGCATATCTTCCAGCTCCGCGATGAGCTCCGGATTATCATTCAGCGCATCGAATGACAGGCCGCGGCCGGCAAGAAAGCTCTCGACCTCTCCGCTGACAGTGTTGGAAAGTTCAATGCCCTGCGCGGTGAGCACGTCCATCTGGGCGGTGAAAATGGCAGCGGTGTTTTTCTGCTGCAGGGCCGCCGTTTCTCCGAACTGACTCGCCGTGTGGGAGAGAACGCCCGTCGCGCTCAGCAGAAGCAGCGCGGCAGACAGCACCGCCAGCACCATGCATAGCCAGCAAATCGCCAGACGGCTGCCGATGCTGCGGCCTCTTGCCGCTGCGTCGATTTTGCCCCACCGCCTGTTAAGGTACAGAAGCACGCAGCTCCCTCCTCTCTTTTCAGTGTTAATTGCCATAGCTTCTTTTGAACTCGTCCAGCGTTGTATGCAGCAGCTCGTCCGTTACGTCCGCGCCCTGCTCGGAATATTGCACCCTTCCCGCCGTAAGACGCAGGCGCGCCGTTTTTTCAAAGCGTGTCTCCAGCGACAGATAGTCCTCCCGCTGGGGCGGCACATAGAAGGTGTAGTCCTGCCGCGTCCTCAAAAAGGCCTCGTAGAGCGAAGCATACATGGGATCTGTCAGCGTTTCTATGGCGGCAGGCAGATAGTCAAAGCCCTCCTTAGTCACCGGCATATAACCGAGAGACGTGACGAAATCCACATTTCTCTCAGGCTCTGTCAGCCATTTGAGGAAGATCGTACAGGCTTTTTCCCGCTCCGGCGTGGACTTCACGGTACAGGCCCCCACGCCCCGCTGCATGACAAGCCTTTCCCCTCCCTCAAATATGGGGCATGGCAGCGAGATGATCTCTACCTTCTCGCTGCTGTTGTCCTTATAGGTCACCACGTCGGAATAGTACAGCACACTGGCGGACGAGGCGACGGATGCTATCACATCACCGGTGCGCAGCGGCTCGGTTGCGTAGCCGCTGCCAAGCCACAGTCCGCCGGTCAGTGCAGCTTCGGCATAAGGCTTCCATGCATAGGTAAACCCCGGGCCGAAGGCGAGACCGTCCTCGTCGAAAAAGCTCTCGCCCAGCGACTCAACACCCACCTGGAAATAGTTAAAGTGATAATCATGCGCAAAGAAGCTCTTACCGCCAGACCATTCGGCATATCGCTCCGCCACGGCATAAAGCCCCTCCCAGGTGGCCAGCTCATCCAGGCTTGCACCTGTATCGGCGGCAAAGCGGTCAAAGGCCGTCTTGTTTACAAATAAGATCTCCGTAGATTTTGCCAGCGGCAGAATGACCGGCCGGCCATCCACCGTCCCCTCCTCCACAAACTCCGGAATGTAGGCATTCAGCTCCCCGGCGGTGAAATAGTCACGGTAGTCCACCAGAATATCATCATCCGGCAGCGCCAGCACGGTTTTGGGGTAGGACACGAAGATATCCGGCAGCTCGGGCGCGCCGGGCTCCTTATAGGCGGCGGCCAGCACGCTTTCATGGATGACGCCGCTGTTGCTGACGCTGTCCACCCTAACGCGAACGCCCTGCTCACGCCCGACGGTATTGTTAAACTCGTCCACCAGAGCATTCATGGTCGAATTCACCTCGCCGCCGTAAACATGCCAGAGCGTAACGGTGACGGTATCATCCTTTGTCTCCCCGCAAGCGGCGAGGCACAGCGCAAAGCCGACGGCCAGTACCACAGCCGCCAGCACAGAGATTCTTTTCTTCATGTATATGCCTCCTCGCTCATGGGGTGAGAGGGCGCGGCGGCTATGCCGCCGCGCCTCATTCTGCTGATAAACTATTCTGCTGATAAACTGCTGCGCACGTGTTTACTTCATCGCGCGATAGAGGAATGTCACGATCTGCGCTCTCGTGCAGTTGTCGTTGGGGCTGAACGTGGTGGCGGTGGTACCCTTGGTGACGTCCTTCTTGACGGCCCACAGCACCGCGTCAGCGTAGTAGGCGCTTGCCTTCACATCGGTAAAGGGATTGACCGTACCGGCTGCCGGGGATTTCTCGGAGCGCCACAGGAAAGTGACGATCTGAGCGCGGCTGCAATTCTGCTCCGGGCTGAATGTGGTGGCGGTGGTACCCTTGGTGATGCCGTTCTCCACGGCCCACAGTACTGCCGTCTCGTAGTAGCTGCCGGCCTTCACGTCGGTAAAGGGCATGGCGCCGGACTTGGCTGCGGGGCTGCCCGCGGCGCGCCACAGGAAGGTCACAGCCTGCGCTCTGGTGCAGATGCCGTTGGGAGAGAAGTGGGTTGTATCGGTGCCCTTGGTGATGCCCTTGTCAACCGCCCACAGCACGGCCTCCTCATAGTAAACGCCGGAGGGAACATCGACGAAGGGGTTAACGGTCGGTGCCGGAGGCGGCGTTGCGTCCTTTTCGAATATCGCCTTGACCTCGACATTTCCGACAGGCATGGTGAACTTATTGTCCTTAATCGTCACGCCGCCTGTGATGACCTGCCACTGCTTGAAGGTATAGCCGCTCTTGGGAGTTGCGGTCAGGGTGACCACTGTTCCGACCGCGGCAGAGGTCTTGTCTGCCATGGCCGTACCGCTGCCGTCGGTGCTGACCGTGACGCTGTACTCTGTCGTTGCAGAGCCCTTGACGAATTTCGTCTCGTCGCAGCCGACGCGCCGGCAGGTGTAGAGAATTCCTTCGCTCTTGCCCTGCGTTGCGGGTTTGCCGTCGTCCCAGTTATGGCCGAGCTTATCGATGACATGGCCGTAGCGGAAAATCTGTCCGCAGTCGCGCGTGCACTGCTGGTCGCCGCTATAGCCAACGGCGGTGCAGGTAGGCTTCACCGCATTGATCACCTGGTAGTTGCCGGCAATTTCGTGGAGTGACGGGGTAGACGTGCCCTTCTGCGCGATCCTGTCGCATGCTGTGCAGTATTGGTTACCGGAATAGCCCTTCTCGGTGCAGGTCGCCGCTCTTACATCACGCAGCTTAAAGGGGCCGCTATGCCTGAAGTCGCCGGTCTCGCCCTTTACGGTACCGCCGCAATCCGTGCAACGGTAGTCGCCCTCATAGGCGCGGTGTTTGCAGTCGCCCGATCTGGCGTTATAGCGTTTGCCGCCATGGCTTGCGTCCGTGGTGGCCGAGGGGAGCGTGCCGTAGTAGTACAGCGGCTGCAGCGTACCGGTATGGCCGGAGTTTGCAGGCGGGTAGATATCCGAACCGGGCTTGATGACTTTGCCGCAGTCCGCGCAGGCGGTGTCGCCGGTGTAGCCCTTGCGGTCGCAGACCTGCGGCTTCGCATTGAGCACCGTGGTGCCGCCGCTGTGGTCACAGCCTGCATAGACCGGCTCGAAGAAGAATTGGCCGCCGCCGGGTGCGCCCATGGCGCTGAATGCCGGGATCGTGCAGCCCCACTCGAGAGCCGAGCCGTTGGTCACCAGCTTGAACGGGGTCTTGGCATCGTCGGCATTCCATTGCTTGCTGACAGAAGTTCCATCGTTGTATTCGCGGCGATACTCCACCGTCCAGCCGATGGCCTTCTGACCTGCTTTATCATCGGGATAAAGCCTGATCTTGTCGCTAGGCTTGACGATCATACGGGTTGCGCGGCCGTTTTTCACCGTCACAAGGGCGGTGTCCTTTGTCCAATGGTCGATCTCTTCGCTGTCATTGTCCTTATCTATTTTCGACTTAAAATATTCGCAGACGCCGCACTCAGCCGCCATGCCGCCTTTGCTGCCCGCATTATCGGGGTTTGCGGCCACATGCCAGTAGCTCCAGCTATGGGGAACCATGATGAACTCCTCGCAGCCGGGAACCTTACACTTTTCGGGGTGGGCATAGCCGGACTCAAGGATGAGCTGCTCCACCGTCTTGGTCGAGCCGCCGATGTTGAAGGTATACTCATAGATACTGCCGAAGCCGGTGCAGTCCCAGTTCCAGCCGTAATCATGGACATGGCTCTTCACGGGAACGGTATAGTCGCAGACGGAACATCTGAGCACATCGACTCTGCCGCCGCCTACCGCTTCAAGGCTTCTGTCAAGCACAAAGGTATGCGGGAAGATGCGCTCCTTGGTGCCGCTGGTCATATAATGCGCTTCGTAAAGACTGCTTTCTTCGAACAGGCACGGGAGCTTGTGACCGTCGCATTTCGGGTCGCCGCCTACGACACCGTTATGGGTATCCCCATTCTTATCGACCCAAGTGACATTGTATTTCGGCGTTCTCTCGCCGTCATCCGTGGGCACACGTACACCGGCCTGCTTATAGCTGTAGGCATGGGTGGCAGTCAGCTTTGCCTCCGCCGTTTTCATGGTGTCCGAAGGGTCACCCTTTCTGCCGATGACGCAGAAGTAGGAGTAGTCATCCATGCAGGACTCGGCAGAAACCGACAGCCTCAGCGTGGGGGTGTTCACATCCACATAGTAAGCTGTCTCCGGCAGCTTGTAGGGCTCCGCCGTGGGATTCGCATTATTCTTCAGATACCACTGATAGGTCAGCCCGTCGCCCTTCAGGCTTTTTGCCGAGACAGAGAAGGTGACCCAGTTATGTTCGCTGAACAGCAGGCCGTTTTCCGGCTCTTCAATATAATCGCCGCTGCCGTAGATGGAGGTCTTACACTTGACGTCCCTCGGCTGGCGGGTGATGACGATGGAGCTGCCGCTGATGTAGCCGCAGACCTTGCACACGCCCTTGGCGTCATATTCATGGTTGGCGGCATTCAGCTTTTTATCGTCGCAATAGCGGCAGGGATGCCAGTGCTGCGTTCCGTCGGCTGACCAGGTGGAGGAAGCGATGTGGGTATGCCCGGCGCCGGAATGCTCTGCTTTCAGATGATCCTCAAAATCAGAGTCGCTGAAGCACCAGTCGTCATGATCGCAGCCCATAGCGCTCACGGCATCCCGGCAGCAGTCCTTGCAGCGCTGATCGCAGCCGTCCTCGCAGGGGTCGCTGTCGCAGAAGCACAGGCCGCAGTCCTCGCAGAAGTGATCTGCGTAGTCCGTATCCATTGCGCACATTCCCTCGGAGCAGTCGGAGTTGCCCTCGCAGCATTCCTTGCACAGCTCGCAGGTTTGGCAGAACTCGTCCTCGTCCTCCTTATCCGTGACCCAGCCGTCGCAGCCCGGGCAGATGTGCTCGTCCCACTCGGCGCTTTCCACGCAGGTCTCGCCGTCCGGGCAGCCGCCGTCCTCGGAGTTGATCTCGCAGCACTCCTTGCACAGGCCGCACTCCTCGCAGCTCTCCTTGGCCAACAGGCATTCCTCGCACTGCTCGCAGGCCGTGTGGCAATCGACGCAGTGGATGACGCCGGTATCATCGTCGTCCACGCACTCGTCCACCGCGCCGAAGCAGGCGTTGCACAGCGAGCAGTGCATCGGATCGCTGTCATCGTTTGCGCAGTCATCGCAGAAGCCACAGGAGTCGCAGATGGTTATGGAGCAGCAGGGGCCCTTATAGCATTCGCCGCACAGCTGGTCATCCTCGCCGATGTAGCACTTGGCGCAGGTGGAGCAGTGCTTTTCCTCCATGCAGTCCGCGCACTTGTAGCACTCCTCGCACCAGTAGGGCGTGTCTCCAAAGCACACACCGCAGTCGTTGCAATGGGTTTCAACCCAGCACTCGTAGTTGCAGTCAATGGTGCAGAACAGGCAGTCACACATATAATCGCTGCCAAAATGGTAGTGGTTGCAGTTAGGACAATCAAAGCCGTCGTCGTAGTCGTCCCAGAAGGCGTGGACGGGAACCGCAGCGCCCGGCACGAGGGAGAACAGCATGACGAGGCAGAGCAGGATGCTCATAAGTCTTTTTCTCATGTTTTTTCTTACTCCTTTATAGAAATAGAAAGAATGGTTGATTTGCCGCGTTTGTGTTCCGGCCCGCGGCTTACCGGTCGGAAGGTGTCATGCAGTCCGGCCCCGCTGCCGCTGGAATCCGTAATGACGCGGTAGACGGCCGTTTTCCTCGCCTGCGTCATCCGCATCCACCCCTTCCCTTTCGTTTTTATGCCTTGTAAAAGCGCCTCGGTCTATGATATAATAGATAATATTGCAGAGGCGCCGCTGCCGTATATAGCGGCACTGTATGCTTCCCTTATACCATATATCCGCCGTTCTGTCTGTCCCCTAAACTCTTCATTCAGGGGACAAAACGGGAAAAAATTTTTGAAATTCACGAAAAACCGCCCCCGAATCCACAAACACACGCTCTGTCCCGGAGGTCAAGCCATGAAAAAGCGTATACTGTCCCTGCTGCTGTCGGCAGCCCTTGTTTTCGCCCTGTGCGCCTGCGCAGACACACCCCTGACGGAGGATAAAACGCCCGTGACGATAAATTTCTGGCACGTCTACGGTGAGCAGTCCGGCTCGCCGATGGATCTTCTTGTGCAGGAGTTTAACCGCACCGTCGGTATGGAAAGCGGCGTCCGCGTGCAGGTCACAAACCTCAGCAGCGCGTCGAAGATAGGCGGCTTTCTGAAGGAGGCCCAGAACGGCGGCGACCTGCAGGAGATGCCCGACCTGTTTACCTGCCACATCGGCGACGCATCGGCGCTGGGCGAGGAGAACCTCGTGGACTGGCACGACTGGTTCACGGATGAGGAGCTGTCCGACTTCGTCCCCGGATTTCTGGACGACGGCACCGCGCAGGACGGCAGGCTGCTGCTGTTTCCCATCTCCAAGTCAACGCACCTTATCATGTGCAACGGCAGCGGCTTTGCCCGCTTCGCCGCCGATACGGGCGCGGAATACGGCGACCTCGGCACATGGGAGGGCTTTTACGATACCGCCGAAAAATACTATGACTGGTCGGGCGGCAAGCCCTTCTGCGCGCTGGATTATCCCATCCGCGCCGTGGAGCTTTGCGCCCTCGAGCGCGGCAGCGGCGAGCTGTACACCGAGGACGGCCGGTATAACACCGATAACCCCGTTTTCAAGGAGTGCTGGATGCAGTTTGCCCGCGCCCTTGCAAAGGGACATGTTGTGGTGTCCGACCTGTACTCAAATACACAGGTGATGACCGGCGAGGTGCTGGCCGGTCTGGGCTCCTCGGCGGCGATACTTTATTATAATGACACCGTCACCTATCGGGACGGCACACGCGAGCCGATGAACCTGCATGTTCTGCCAATGCCGATGACCGCCGGGCACGAGGCTATGATGACTCAGGCTGGCGTCGGGCTTTGCGCCTACAGGACCACCGAGCAGAAGGCGAAGGCCGCCGCTGTCTTCGTCCGCTGGCTGACGGAGACCGGGCGCAACCTGGACTTCGTGGCGCAGACCGGATATATGCCGGTGCGCAGCGGCGCATTTGACGATATCGAGGACTATGACAGCTTCCCGGAGCCTGCGGAAAGCTACCGGCAGCTCTACGCCGCGCTGAAAACCATGCGCGACAGCTATACCCCCGTGTCCGAGCCGAGATTCGAGGGCTACTACGGCAGGGTCAACGCCCTGTACGACGCCCTGCGGCAGCTGCAGCAGGAGCTGCCCGCCCGCGCCGCAGCCGGCGAGGATGTCGACGCTCTGGCCGAGGAGACATGGGCGCTGCTGTGCTCGATCTGCAGATGAAAACGTTCCCCGGAGGATATGGGGCATGACGAGATACACACTTTCGGAATTTTATAATATACGGCGCTCCATGAAAAAGCGCCTTACGGTCTATATGATCACGCTGGGCCTTATTCTGGCGGCGGCGCTTATCGCCGGGCTGTTCTTCTTTAATCAGCTCAAAAGCCCGCAGGAGGAGCTGTGCACCTCGCTGAGCTTCCGCATGGAGGCCTTTGAGTCGGACATGAAGTCGATGTGGCGCAATGTCTCCGTCATGGGCGTGCATCTGTCCGAGGACATGAGCGCCATCGTGCAGAGGCAGACCTCGAAGCTTTCCGCTCTAGACGGCAGCGCGGACGCAATGGAGCGGCTGGAGGAGGCCATGCTCGAGCCGCTGTGTCAGTACGTCCGGCAGGCGGACTGCTCCGGCGCGTTCGTGGTGCTCAACACCTCCCTCGGCGGCGAGGAGTTCCGCGGCGGCCTGTACGTTCAGCGGAGCAATTCTGCGCGCATTGCCAGCGATCTGCTGCTCTACCGCGGCATGGCGGACGTCGGGCGCAGTCACGGCGTGATGCCGCACCGGAAGTGGGCGCAGGAATTTGAGCTGTCCGAGTTTTCCGAGCTTGCCGGGCATCTGAATACGGCATCGGCGCCCATTGACCGCAGCTGCCGGACAACAAGTCTGCTGACCCTGCCCGGTACCTCGGAGCGTGCGATGCTGCTGACCGTGCCCATGCTGGGAGCCGACGGCACGGTGTACGGGCTGTGCGGCTTTGAGATAAACCAGACCTATTTCTCCGCCCACCACGTCCAGCCCTCCGGCATCGGCAGTCTCGCCTGTCTCCTGTCGGAGAGCACGGAGGGGCCGGATATTCCGAAGGCGCTCGTGACCTATCCCTCCGGCGGCTTTTGCTTCGTGCCGGAGGAGCTGCTAACGGAAACAGGCAGCCGGGACGGTCTTACGTTCTTCTCCGGGACGGAGCTGTCCTTTGTCGGACTTTCAAAGCCGTTCTCGGCGGCCGACGGGGATCCCGAGCAGCACACTCTGAGCGTGCTGCTTCCCAAGGGCGACTATAACCGGATCATGCTCAAGCGCTCGCTGGAGATCGGCGGCCTGCTGACGCTGCTGATATTTTTCGGCGCTGTATGCTGCCTGTACTATACCCGCCGCTACCTGCGTCCCGTCATGCGTGACATTGAGCTGCTCAATAAGGAAAACTGCGACGGTGCGCAGATGACCTTTGACGAGCTGCGCCCTGTCTCCGCGAAGCTGCGCTTCCATGAGCAGACGATCACCGATCTGGAAACTGAGAAGCAGGAGCTCCGGGGGCAGGTCGAGGATATGCAGAGTCAGGTCGAGGATACGCAGGGGCAGCTCGACGATTCTCTTGCACAGGTGCGCCGCCTGGCCTATCTCGGGAAAAAGGATCTTGATCCGAAGGATTATGAGAATTTTCTGATCGGCTATGCCCGGCTCAGCGCCAAGGAGCTTGAGATATGCTGCGCCCTGGCAAGAGGGCTCAGCACCCGTCAGTGCGCAGAGCAGCTCGGCTGCGCGGTCAGCACGATCGATACATACCGGAAACGTATTTACGATAAGACGAAGATACACAAGGTTCGGCAGCTTCAGCTCTGCTACGCGCTCATGCGCATGCAGCAGGCGGAGCAGGAAATATGACAAAATCAATCGGGCAAGCAGGCCCTCCTTCGGATACGCACAGCGTGCTCGGGCGAAGGAGGGCTTTTATAATAACGGATTTGGTTTTGAGGCTGCTCCGTGAGCTCAAAATGGATAAAAATAAAAAAAGAGGCCGTTTTACTAAAAAACAGCCTCTTTTCAATGGTGCCGGTGGTGGGACTCGAACCCACACGGAGTTGCCCCCGGCGGATTTTGAATCCGCTACGTCTACCATTCCATCACACCGGCGAATAGAAACAGATGTATTATAACCTATAAAAGCGCATTATTCAAGAGCGGTGTTCGGATAATTTGTGTAATTTTTTGTTCTCGGATTACAATTTTTTTGTCTTTGCCACTACCATAATTGAAAATTATATGTTACAATATTTTAATGTAAAACTATAAGAAAGAGGCCAAACCATGAAAAAGATACTCGTACTTGAGGATGAACCGAATATCCGCAGTTTTGTGGTCATCAACCTCCGCCGCAACGGATATGAGCCTATCGAAGCCGAAAACGGCACCACCGCTTTGGCTCTGCTTGAAAAAAATCCGGACGTCTGTCTTGCACTTTTGGACGTGATGCTCCCTGATATAGACGGCTTTGAGGTCTGCCGCCGCATCCGCGCCTCCGGCTCTAAGATCGGCATCATCATGCTGACCGCAAAAAGTCAGGAAATTGACAAGGTCACGGGTCTTATGACGGGTGCCGATGACTATGTTACAAAGCCCTTCTCCCCGGCTGAGCTCACCGCCCGCGTCGATGCGCTCGTGCGCCGTCTCGGCAGCGATACATCCGATAAGCCCAGCTACGAGATTTCCAGCGGTCCTTTCCTGCTCAACACACGCAACCGCACCCTTGAAAAGGACTGCAAGCGCCTGAAGCTTACGCAGATAGAATACCTGCTGATGAAGCTGTTTATGGAAAACCCCGGCAAGGCAATGTCGCGCGAGGATATACTCAAGGCCGTTTGGGGCGACGATTTCTCCGGCGAGCTTAAAACCGTTGACGTCAACATCCGCCGACTGCGCCTGAAGATCGAGGCCGATCCCACAGAGCCGGAATTTCTCACGACCGTTTGGGGCTTCGGCTACAAGTGGGGCTACTGATACAGATTATTTCCCGGGAAGTGTCCAATGTTTTTTAAAAATCTTAAATGGCAGCTGCTTGCGTCGAGTATTGCGGCGGTCATCCTTATCGCATGCCTGATCGCCTTTGCCGCAAACAAACTTATTGTTCCGGCGATCATAATCGCAATCATAATCGCGGCTTACATTATTCTCGTAAACATCTGGTTCGATCACTACATATCAAAGCCCATCGAGGATCTGAGCGAATCGGCAAGGCACATTGCCGACGGAAGCTACGGCGCGCAGGTACCCTCTGTCGGAGATAACGAGATCGGCAGGCTCACGGAAGATATAAACATCATGTCCGAAAAAATTGCGCGCTCGGATAAGGCAACGGCCGAGTTCATCTCGCAGATATCACACGAGCTGCGCACACCGCTTACAGCCATCCTCGGCTGGAGCGAGACCTTGCAGTACGATCCGGCTATAAAAGACGAATCGCTGCGCGGCGTGAAGATAATCTCCAAGGAGGCCGAAAGGCTTACAGGCATGGTCGCCGATCTTCTGGAGTTTACGCGCATTCAGGACGGCAGATTCAACCTGCGCATGGAGCTTGTTGACATTGCCGCCGAGCTTGAGGATTCGCTGTTTACCTACGGCAAGCTCATGAGCGAGGCTGGGATCGAGGTCAATTACCAGCCGCCCGAGTATGACATTCCGCTCATATCCGGCGACCCGGAGCGCTTAAAGCAGGTGTTTCTCAATCTGCTGGATAACGCCGCAAAGCACGGCGGAGACGGCGGAAAGGTTGACATAACTCTTGCGCTTGAAAAAGAGCGCGTAGTCATCGGCATACGTGACTACGGCAGAGGCATACCCGCCGGCGAGCTGCCGTTTGTCAAAAACAGATTCTATAAGGGCAGCAGCAAAAACCGCGGCAGCGGCATAGGGCTTGCAGTGTGCGACGAGATAATAAGCCGCCACGGCGGAAAGCTCGATATTGCAAATGCCGAGGGCGGCGGCTGCATTGCCGAAATATGCTTACCCCTGTCAGAAAATTGAGGTAGATAAATGTCAGATAAAAACACTGAGTCTTCGGTGAAATTCAAGACCTCCATCGGCGGTCAGGCGCTCATCGAGGGTATAATGATGCTCGGACCCGAAAAGCGCGCGATCGTGTGCCGCGGTTCGGGCGAAATGGTCGAAAAGGTCGAAACCGTAACCCCTCTGAAGGAGAAAAGCCCCATCCTCGGCTGGCCGCTCATCCGCGGTGTCGCGGCGTTCATATCGTCTATGGTAAACGGCGTGAAGGCGCTGTCGTATTCGGCCGATCAGCTTCCCGAGGATATGCAGGAGGAGCCGGACAAAATAGATCTTTGGATAGAAAAACACTTTTCAAACGAGACCGCGCAGAAGCTCGTTATCGGCGTTGCCGTTGTTCTGGGCATTGCACTTTCGCTGTTCTTGTTCCTGTTCCTGCCGACCTTTATCGTAGGGCTGTTCCCTGCCGTCAAGTCCGATTTCTATTGGAGGACGCTGCTTGAGGGCATACTTAAGCTCGTCATCTTCTTTATTTATTTGATACTGTGCTCGAAAATGAAGGATATGAAGCGTCTGTTTTCATATCACGGAGCCGAGCACAAGACGATCTTCTGCTATGAAAAGGGTCTTCCTCTGACGGTTGAAAACGTGCGCCCTCAGCCGAGGCTGCACCCGAGGTGCGGAACAAGCTTCATATTCGTCGTTATTATAATAAGTATAATAGCAGGCTCGTTTATCCATGTTTCCGACACGCTGCTGCGCATGGGGCTCAAATTCCTCATGCTGCCGCTCATCGTGGGGCTGAGCTATGAATTAAACCGCTGGGTCGGCAGACACGACAACATTTGTTCTGCAATACTCTCATGGCCGGGCAAGCAGTTCCAGCGCATAACGACCAACGAGCCCGACGATGAGATGATAGAATGCGCCATACGCGCGCTCGAGCTCGTCATCCCCGAAGAAAAGGGCAGCGATGCCTGGTAAATAAGGATCTTGGAAAATGCCGAAAACATATAACGATATCTACTTCTCAGTCAGAAACAAGCTGAGAGAAAACGGCGTTGAGGCTTTCAGCCTCGAGGCCCGCATACTTCTTGCCGCGGCTGCCGGAAAAACAACGGAGCAGCTTATGCGCGACATGTATCTCTACACATCGCCCGAGATTGAGGAACGTGCGCACAGCATGATAGAGCGCCGGCTTCAGGGTGAGCCGCTTGCATACATCTCCGGCTCGTGGGAATTTTATGGACTGCCGATGACAGTCACGCCCGACGTTCTTATCCCCCGTATGGATACGGAGATACTCGTCGATGCGGCAATAGACGCGATAAAAGGCTTTGGCATGAAGGGCAGAGTGCTCGATCTGTGCTGCGGCAGCGGCTGCATCGCATGCGCCATCGCAAACGAACTCCCTGCGGCGCGCGTCGTGGCCGCCGACATAAGCCCCTCGGCGCTTGAGGTTTGCAGGAAAAACATTAAGGATAACAAGCTCACCTCACGGATAATCCCGATGAACGCCGACGCGACAACCTGGCCTCCGATGAGCATAGGCAGCTTTGACGTTATCGTCTCAAATCCGCCGTACATCCCCTCGTTTGAACTCATTGAGCTTGACTGCTCGGTGCGCGATTACGAGCCTATGACGGCGCTTGACGGCGGCGAGGACGGCCTTGATTTTTACAGGGCGATCATAAAATACTGGACGATAACAATGCGGCCTAACGGACTTATGATGTTTGAGGTCGGCGAAGGTCAGGCCGACGAGGTGAAGATGATGCTTCTCAAAGCAGGCTTTGTTTCGGTAGAGGGCCGCAACGATACGCTCGGCTTTGAGCGAGTTGTGATCGGTAAATGGAAAAACGAATTCTGATATAAGTTGAGGTAAACGAAATGGCTGAAAAGAAAAAAGCTCCCATCTCCACTCACTCGCAGGCAAGCGACAAGAAAAAAGCGCTTGAGACCTGCATCGCGCAGATAGAGAAAAACTACGGCAAGGGTGCTATAATGCGCCTTGGCGACGATATCCCCGTGAACGTTGAAGCCCTGTCAACAGGCTCGCTTTCGCTCGACCTTGCGCTTGGCATAGGCGGCGTTCCCAAGGGCAGGATCATAGAGATCTACGGTCCCGAAGCTTCGGGTAAAACAACGCTTGCGCTGCACGTCGTCGCGGCGGCTCAGAAGGCCGGCGGCGAGGCGGCATACATCGACGTTGAGCACGCGCTCGAGCCTGCATATGCCCGTGCGCTGGGCGTCGATATCGACAGTCTGCTCATCTCACAGCCCGATACCGGCGAGCAGGCGCTCGACATCACCGAAAGTCTCGTCCGCTCGAGCGCGGTTGATGTTGTTGTTGTTGACTCAGTCGCGGCTCTTATCCCGCGCATTGAGCTTGAGGGCGAGATGGGCGACTCCGTTGTCGGCGCGCTTGCAAGACTCATGTCGCAGGCAATGCGCCGTCTGGCAGGCTGCATCTCGAAAAACGGCTGCACCGTCATATTCATAAACCAGCTGCGCCAGAAGATCGGCGTAATGTACGGCAACCCCGAGACCACACCCGGCGGTCTTGCGCTTAAATACTATGCCTCGGTACGCATCGATGTACGCAGGATTGAAACGCTCAAGGTCGGCGGCGAAATGATAGGCAACCGCACGAGAGCAAAGGTCATAAAGAACAAGTGCGCCCCCCCGTTCAAGGAGGCGGAATTCGATATTATGTACGGTGAGGGCATATCCAAGGTCGGCGAGATCGTCGATCTCGGCGTTAAGCTCGAGATCATCGACAAGGCCGGCGCGTGGTTCACCGTCGGTGAGCAGCGCATCCAGGGTCGAGATGCGGTCAAGGAATATCTGCTTTGCAATCCCGAGGTCTGCGCAAACATTGAGCAGCAGATACGCGACAATGCGTACAAGCTCATGAGTCCGCAGGCGCGCAAGGCAGCTCAGGCAGCAGGACGCGCAGTCGATGTTTCCGCAGATGATTTTGAAGGCTGATAAGAAGTGATCCTGCGTGAGATCAAGCAGACCTCGCCCGAGCGCTTCACGCTCGTTTTCGACGACGGAACGGAGCTTAAAACGACACTCGGCATAATAACCGAGCGGTTTATACACTCAGGTATGGAATTCGAAGATGACGAATATACCGAGCTTGTCTCGGCCTGTACTCTTGCTCTTTCCAAGGCAAGAGCGCTGAGGATAATAAACGCCCGTCCTATGTCGCGCGAGGAGCTGCGAAAAAGGCTAATTGAAAAAGGCGAAACGCCGGATAATGCCGAGGCGTGCGCCGAATGGCTGTGTCAAATGGGGCTCATTAACGACGCCGAATACGCCGGAAGCGTTGTTAGGCACTATGCCGCCAAGGGCTACGGCGCATCTCGCATAAAGCAGGAGCTGCGGCGGCACGGAGTTTCGCGCGAGCTGTGGGACGAGGCTATGTCTCAGATGCCCGAGCAGGACGAATATCTTGCGCGATTTCTTCGCTCAAGGCTCACCGATCCCGGCAACCGGGCGCAGGTCAAGAAGGTCTCGGATGCGCTGTTTCGGCGCGGCTACTCGTGGGATCAGATAAAACACGCACTTAATGAATTTGATACTCAAGGTGATTACTGAATGGACAGGACAATTGCCCTAATTTCTTTGGGCTGTGCAAAAAATCTCGTTAACAGCGAGCAGATGCTGTATCTGCTGAGCGAGGCAGGCTATGCGCTCGCTCCGTCTCCGGACGGCGCAGACGCCGTTATAATAAACACTTGCGGCTTTATAGACGCCGCAAAAAGCGAAGCGATCGACACGATCCTTGAAATGGCTAAGCTCAAGGCCGAAGGCAGGCTCGGCAAGATCATAGTGACCGGATGCCTTACCGAGCGCTACCGCGCCGCAGTCACCGACGAGCTTCCCGAGGTCGATGCAATACTCGGCGTCGGCAGCTTCGGAGATATCGTTCCTGCGGTAAACGCCGTTTTTGAAGAAAAGCCGGTGAGCCTTTTTGCGGACAACAGCGCCCCAGTGGACGAGATACCGCGCGTTGTAAGCACCGGCCCGTCGTGGGCATATCTGCGCATCGCCGAGGGCTGCGATAACTTCTGCGCCTTCTGCGCAATACCGTATATCCGCGGCAGATACCGCTCGAGAGAGATAGAAAACGTCATCGAGGAGGCTCGTGACCTCGCTGCGCACGGCGTGAAGGAGATCATCGTCATCGCGCAGGACATAACGCGCTACGGCACGGATCTTTACGGAAAGCGCTGCCTTGCAGAGCTTTGCCGCCGGATAAGCGAAATCGACGGCGTTGAATGGATACGGCTGCACTACACCTATCCCGATCAGTTCGATGATGAGCTTATCGACGAAATAGCGTCGAATCCCAAGATCGTAAAATATCTGGACATACCCATCCAGCATATAAATAACAAGATTCTGAAAAACATGAACAGGCACGGCACGGGCGACGATATACGTGCACTGTTTAAAACCCTGCGCCGCCGCATACCCGGACTTGTTCTGCGCACAAGCCTTATTGCCGGTCTGCCCGGCGAGGGCGAGGATGAATTTGAAGAGCTGTGCAGCTTCCTGCTTGAAGCCAAGATCGAGCGCGCCGGCGTTTTCCCATTCTCTCCCGAGGAGGGCACCCCGGCAGCGAAAATGGAGCATGTTCCGTTTGAGGAAGCTCAGCGCCGCGCGGATCTCATCATGGATATTCAGGCTCGCATAATGGATGATTTCGCAGCCTCGCTCGTCGGGAAGGTTCTGCCGGTCATCTGCACCGATCACGATGCCGACGGCAACTGGATCGGCCGCAGCTGCTATGACTCGCCCGACATCGACGGCCTTGTTGTTTTCGAAGGCCGCGGCGGCGAGGGGCAGATCGTTCCCGTGCGCATAACCGCCGTTTCCGACGACGGCAACCTTATCGGACTGGAGGAATAATCATGAACACACCTAATAAGATCACCGTTGGCAGAATAATTCTTGTTCCCGTTTTCATGGTGCTGCTGTATCTCGACCTTCCGTACTGTGCGCTCGCGGTTTACATAATTGCGTGCGTGAGCGATCTTATTGACGGCAGGATCGCAAGAAAGTACAACCTTGTCACCGATTTCGGCAAGTTTATGGATCCTCTTGCGGATAAGATGCTCGTGCTGTCGGCAATGTGCTACTTTGTCGAGGTCGGACTTATGCCCGGATGGGTGGTTGCGGTAGTTCTGCTGCGTGAGTTCGGCGTTTCGGGTCTGAGACTGCTTGCAGTCGAGCAAGGCATAGTCATTGCCGCCGCTTGGTCGGGAAAGATAAAGACCGGCGTCACGATGGTCGCGCTCGGTATTCTGATCATCGCAACCCAGCCCTGGTTCCCCGCTCCGCAGGTCGTTGCGGTCATATGCTGGGTGCTGATCCTTGCTACAACGCTGTACTCCGGCATCGAATATTTCGTAAAAAACATCAATGTGTTCAAGCACTGCGCTTGACATGAATTGTCCGCAATGGTAATATTCTATTGGCGCTGAACGGAAGAAGTACTTCTCCCCTCGCCCGTACAGAGAGGCTTTGCATTGGCTGAGAGCATGGCCGCGGTGATGAGAAGGAAATGCGTCCGGGAGCCTCGGAGGAGGAAATGCCTCCGCGTATGCCGCGTTAAGGCTTTTAAGCTACAAAAGAGAGTGGAACCGCGTAAATCACGCCTCTCATGGTCACGGCCATGAGAGGCTTTATTTTTCATAAGGAGTTTAATTATGAAGCTTTATAATTCTGCAACAAGAAAGAAAGAGGAGTTTGTTCCCAATCATCCGGATATAGTCAAGATGTACACCTGCGGCCCGACGGTGTATCACTTTGCGCACATCGGAAACCTCCGCTCGTACATCATGGAGGACGTTCTTGAAAAATACCTGCGCTATGCCGGCTATAACGTCAAGCGCGTAATGAATATTACCGACGTCGGCCACCTCACGAGCGACGCCGACGAGGGCGAGGACAAGATGCTCAAGGGCGCAAAGCGCGAGCACAAGTCCGTCATGGAGATTGCGAAGTTCTACACCGACGCATTCTTCTCCGACTGCGCAAAGCTCAACATCAAGACCCCCGACGTTGTTGAGCCTGCAACAAACTGCATCGACGAGTATATCAAGATAATCTCCAAGCTCATGGACACGGGCTATGCCTATTTTGCCGGCGGCAACGTTTATTTTGACACCTCGAAGCTTGAACGCTACTATATTTTCAACGACTTTAACGCAGATGATCTCGACGTCGGCGTGCGCGAGGGAGTTGAGGAGGACGTGAACAAGCGCAACAAAAACGACTTCGTTCTGTGGTTTACAAAGTCCAAGTTCGAGGATCAGGCGCTTAAATGGGACTCACCCTGGGGTGTCGGCTATCCCGGCTGGCATATTGAATGCTCCGGCATATCCATGAAGCACCTCGGCGAAGACCTTGACATTCACTGCGGCGGCATCGACAACGCTTTTCCGCATCACACCAACGAGATCGCTCAGTCCGAGTCCTACCTCGGCCACAAGTGGTGCAACTACTGGATGCACGTTCTGCATCTGAACACAAACTCCGGCAAAATGAGCAAGTCCAAGGGCGAATTTCTGACGGTTTCGCTGCTTGAGGAAAAGGGCTATGACCCCCTCGCCTATCGCCTGTTCTGCCTGCAGAGCCACTATCGCAAGTCGCTCGTGTTCAGCTGGGAAAACCTCGACAACGCTCAGGGCACCTATAATAAGCTCGTAAACCGCATAGCCGCGCTCAAGGCAAGCGGCGAAGCAATCGACGAGGACGCAATGGCAGCGCTCAAGTCCAAGTTCACCGCGGCGCTGGACAACGACCTGAACACCTCGCTTGCCGTCACAGCGCTTTATGACGTTCTTAAATACAAGACCAACGACGACACAAAACTTGCCGCGATCGCCGACTTTGACAAGGTGCTCAGCCTCAGTCTTATCGAAAAGGCCGACGCACGGCGCGAAGAGCTTAAAAAGCAGGCCGTTTCCGGCGGCGCTGAGTTCACCGTCATCTCCGAGTCCGGCGAGCAGAATGCAGAGATCGAGGCGCTGCTCAAGGCGCGCGCCGAGGCAAAGAAGGCCAAAAACTTCGCCGAGGCCGACCGCATCCGCGATGAGCTGAAGGCTCAGGGCATCGAAGTCACCGATATCCCCAACGGCGCAAAGTGGAAAAAGATCTGAGAATTTTGCAATAACGTTCATGAAAAGCAGTCGCGTCAGCTTATACTGCCGCGGCTGTTTTTTATATGTTAATACGAATTTACTCAATGCCCTGCGAATAATCGTTCTGTTAATTTACGTTGCTTGCTGCAACGGCTCTTTTGACTGTATAATCAGTCTATCAGCTCAAGGAGGCATAGTTATGTTAGACGAAAATATAAAACAGCTCAGAAAAGCAAAAGGGCTTTCGCAGGAAGAGCTTGCGATAAAATTAAACGTTGTGAGGCAGACCGTATCTAAATGGGAAAACGGAGTTTCCCAAAGTTAAAGAAACTACCTATAAACTCACGCTTACATTACTTCCAATATGAAAATCAAAGATTTATTGGAGGTATCATTATGGCTCAGAACTTAACTTATACCCGATGCGGTGATTACTATATCCCTGACATCAGATTGGCACACACAGGAACACAGCCCCTTGGCAAATATGGCAGAATGCGCAGAGCGTTCTTGGAGCAAAACAACCCGATGCTTTTTAACGATATGATTTTGACGGAAAACCTGTTTCCACATCTGTGGGAAGTACAGCAGACCTGTCAGAAGCGAATGGAGTTGTTGATGGCGGTTTTGTTGGCAAGGAATCCAGCACCAGACAAGGCAACACAGCAGCTTGCATGGGTGGCTCACATGAATTGCTTGAAAGCACAGGCAGAGGAAATCGTCCTCCAGGAACTGGTTTATGGGGTGGCTGCTGTATGAGAATCCTCGAAGAATTTTGGTACGGCAATATTGAGCCGACCGAGTATGACACATCTTCCAACAAAGAGTACAAGAAATTAGTGGAGCTGATCTTCCGGAACGAAGAAAAGCTCCGTGCCACCATGACAGATGAACAGAAAGAACTGTTTGAGAAATATACCGACTGTGTGCGAGAAAATCAGGTCATTACAGATTGTCTCATATTCCAAAACGGCTTTAAGTTGGGTGCCAGGATGATGTTGGAAGTCATGAAAGAATAAAAAACATAAATAGTATGATGCCACCCATGGGAGCAATCCTTCGGGTGGCATTTTTGCATCCATCAAAATGCACAAAATATTTTCTGCTGTCCAAAATCGGTGTCCTTGATCGTTATTATAGTTAAACGAATATGAAGGAGGTTTTGATATGTTATCCGAAGAATTACTGAAACAGGCGGCTGAGGAATTGGCGCTTGCCATGAATGATAGTTTACCGAAACCGGAACAATGTCAGCATCAATTCTCTGAAGAGTTTGAGCGCAAAATTCAACTCCTCTTATCCTCTGTTCCAACCAATACGCAAATAGCAGTGGTTGTTCCTGAACCGATCTATAAATAAACGCAGTTCTCTCAACGAAGGCTGGCCTACATGGTCAGCCTTTTCTCTGTGGATTCACAACTCCTGAATTGTGTTTTTGACAATTCCAGAATTGTGATTTTCACAATTCAAGAACTGTGAAAATCACAATGTAATAATACTGATATTAATAATACTGATTATAGTGATACTGATCATTTCCTTTCCGTTCCGGAAGCGTTGGAAAGGAAATGACTGGAATGAAAAATAGTTTTTGATGGTTATTAAAAACCATTGACATTCTCACCGATGATGCTATAATAAAATCAGATGTGATGGTTATTGAAAACCAAGAGCGATATGGAGGTAGTCAAATGTCCTTTATCAATAAAGAATTATACGAGAATGCAGATAGCCAGAGAAAGGCAACACAAATCACTTGGGAGATTGCTGACTGCCTGCATCAAGTTGGAGCACCTACCTATAATGCGTTTCCGCTAATCCCTTATCTGCTTCACAAGGTAAGCCTGTATAACAATCCTTTTGGTATCACTCTTCAGGCGATTGTTGATGGTGAGATTGAAGTTAATGATGATGTGCGATATTTGGCGAAAGATATTCTGAACGATAAGTTGTGGGAACGCCTGCTCCAAATGGTAACTAAATATTCGCCGGAAGAATTTGCATTAGCAGCAGTGAATCCTGTGATCGATAACGAACCCAAAGGAACGATGACCACGCCTAATTCCATTCTTAAGTTGGCACACAAGCTGCTGGACGTTAAGGCAGGAGAAAGAGTAGCAGATGTGTGTTGCGGAAGCGGTACTTATATTGTGTCTGCTGCAATAGAAGAATCGGCTGCTTCTTATCGTGGATATGAGATCAATGTAGCAAACAGAGCCGCAGCAATGATGAAAGCTGAGCTTCTGGATGCTGACGTAGAAATTACGCTTTGTGATGTGTTTACGATTGCTGAAAATGAAGAAATGCCAAAGTTTGATAAGATCTTCGCAGATTATCCGTTTGGATTGAAATTGAGAAATCTGGGAGCTGGTGCTGGTTATCTGGAAAAATTGGCTGAACAGTATCCTGGACTTTCTAAAGCTACTTCTTCAGATTGGGTGTTCAATGCTTTGCTCTGCGATATGCTTGCTGAGAATGGTAAGGCAATCGGTATTATGACTAATGGCAGCACTTGGAACAGCATTGATATTCCTATGAGAAAGTATTTCGTTGAGAGAAAAATGGTTGAGTGTGTAATTGCGCTTCCTGGTAAGCTGTTTGCAAATACAAACATTCCGACAACGCTGATTATTCTCAGCCATAACAACGATAGTGTCCGCATGATTGATGCTACCAAGCATTGTCAGCAAGGCCGTCGTCAAAATGAATTCAGCGACGAGAATATCAATACAATCATTGATGCTCTTGCGGTAGATCACGAGTATAGCAGAAGTATCTCTATTGAGGAACTGCGTAAAAACGAATACAATCTTAGCTTGAGTCGCTATGCGGCTGATGATCTGGGATTTCACAATGGTGTTCTGTTCGAGAGTGTTATCAAGAGTATTTCCAGAGGCGCACCTTGTACTGCAAGCCAGTTGGATGAAATGGTTTCTGACAGCGTAACGAATATGCAGTATCTGATGCTTGCCAACATTCAGAATGGCATAATTGACGATAGGCTCCCGTACCTGTCTTACATTGACCCTAAATATGAGAGATACTGTTTGAAGAACAACACTCTGATCCTCTCCAAGAATGGATTTCCTTACAAAGTTGCTGTTGCTTCTGTGCGGGATGGTCAGCGTATCTTGGCGAATGGTAATCTGTATATCATTGAGTTGGACGAAGAAAAAGCTAACCCTTACTACATCAAGGCTTTCTTTGATAGTGAACAGGGACACGCAGTTCTCAAAAGCATCACTGTTGGCGCTGCAATGCCTAACATTGGCGTGGACAAACTGAAGAAAGTAGAGATCCCTCTTCCTCCGATGGAAGAACAGGAGCGTATTGCTCAGAAGTATCAGGCGACATTAGACGAGATTGCAGTAATTAAGCAGAGTTTGGAAAAGGCAGTAAACAAACTCCATCATATTTTTGATGAAGAGAGCGAATAAGTCTATATATTCGAAATGCGAAACGCAAGAATGTCTATAATGAGAAACTTAAAACAAGAGTGAAATGGAGATAAAACTATGGCTAAGGTTGCTAAACCCAAGAAAGAAATAAGTATGGAAGAAGCACTATGGAAAAGTGCTGATAAGCTCCGAGGTTCTGTTGAACCTGCGGAGTATAAACATGTTGTACTGAGCTTGTTCTTCCTCAAATTCGCCAGCGACAAATTTGACGATTGCAGAAACAGAATCATTGCAAATCATGGTGAACGCTTTGCGGATATGAAGCCATTTTATACTCAGGAGAATGTTTTCTATCTTCCTGAAGAAAGCCGTTGGTCTTACATCATGGCAAACGCAAAGCAGGATGATATTGCGCTGAAGATTGATACGGCTCTTTACACGATTGAAAAAAATAACCCTTCTCTGAAGGGAGCGTTGCCAGACAATTATTATTCTCGTTTACATATAGATACGGCGAAGCTGGCTTCCCTTCTTGATGAGATCAATAAAATAAATACAGACGATAAAGAGAACGACATCATTGGTCGTGTGTATGAATATTTCCTAAGTAAGTTTGCTCTTGCTGAAGGTAAAGGTAAGGGTGAGTTCTATACCCCGAAGTGTATTGTGAATTTGATTGCTGAGATGTTGGAGCCATATGACGGTATCCTCTATGACCCTTGCTGCGGTTCCGGCGGCATGTTTGTTCAGTCCATCAAGTTCGTTGAAGCTCATAGCGGAAATAAGAAAAAGGTTTCTATCTATGGCCAGGAGTACACCAACACTACTTTCAAGCTGGCAAAGATGAATTTGGCTATCAGAGGTATTTCTGCCAATTTGGGCGAGATGGCTGCGAATACTTTTACCAACGATCAGCACAAAGATCTCAAGGCAGATTACATTATGGCGAACCCTCCTTTCAATCAGAAAGAATGGAGAGCTGCTAACGAATTGATTGATGATCCTCGTTGGAATGGATACGAAGTGCCGCCGACCAGCAATGCAAACTATGGTTGGATTCTGAACATCGTTTCTAAACTTTCTCAGAACGGTGTCGCCGGTTTCCTTCTCGCTAACGGCGCACTTTCCGATGATGGCACCGAGTTGAAAATCAGACAGCAGCTGATTGAGAACAATCTTGTTGAAGCAATCATCATTCTTCCGAGAAACCTGTTCTACACAACCGACATCAGTGTTACGCTCTGGATTTTGAATAAAAATAAGAAAGCTCGTGTTGTGGAACAGAACGGACAGCTGAAACGCTACCGTAACAGAGAAAAAGAAATTCTCTTTATGGATCTGCGTCAGATGGGCAGTCCTTATGAAAAGAAATATATTGAACTGACCGAAGAAGATCGTGCCAAGGTCACGGCAGTTTACCACAACTGGCAGCAGGAAGGGTATGAAGAAACTTACAAAAATGTTCCTGAGTTCTGCTACTCCGCCTCTTTCGATGAAGTGAAGGAAAAAGGGTTCACTCTCGTTCCAAGCCGATACATTGAGTTTGTAAACCGTGACGAGAATATCGACTTCGATACCAAGATGAAATCATTGCAAACCGAGCTGACGGAACTGCTTATTGCGGAAGAAAAATCAAAGGCAGACCTCCTGTCTGTGTTTAAGGAGTTGGGCTATGAAATCAAATTATAAGCAGTTAGGTCAGTTCATACGACAAGTTGATGTTCGCAACACCGAAGGAAAAGAAGAAAATCTTCTTGGGGTTTCTGTTCAGAAACAGTTTATTCCTTCGATTGCCAATACGGTCGGAACTGATTTTTCAAAATACAAGGTAGTCAAAAAGGGGCAGTTTACATACATTCCTGATACCTCTCGCCGTGGAGATAAAATCGGCATTGCACTGTTAGAAGACTACGAAGAAGGTCTTGTAAGTAATGTGTATACCGTTTTTGAAGTGATCGATGAGAAAGAGCTTATTCCAGAGTATCTTATGCTGTGGTTTAGTAGACCAGAGTTTGATCGTTATGCTCGTTTCAAATCGCACGGAAGCGTTCGTGAGGTTATGGATTGGGATGAGATGTGCAAAGTGAAACTTCCTGTTCCGTCCTATGAAGAACAGAAACAAATCGTTGAAGGTTATAAGACAATTACTGAGCGAATTTCTTTGAAGAAGCAGGTAAATGATAATTTAGAAGCCACAGCACACGCAATTTACAAAAACCTTTTTGTAGAGAACGTGGATATGTCTGACCTTCCAGAAGATTGGTTTGTGTCTGCTCTTGGTGATGTAGCCGAGCTTAGTGCCGGCGGCGACAGATCACTTGTATATAGCGATTTCCCAACCGAGGGCTGCTCCGTTCCGATTTTTTCAAACGGAATAGACGAGGAAGGACTATACGGCTTTACAGATAAAGCAAAAATCTTTGAAGAAAGCGTTACTGTATCTGCACGTGGAACGGTTGGCTATGTATTTTTAAGAGAAGAACCGTATGTGCCTATCGTGCGATTGATTTCCGTGATACCGAACACAAAGTACGTAACAGCTAAGTATCTGTATTTTGCTCTGAGCTTGATTGACCTCCAGAGCACAGGAACATCCCAACAGCAAATTACGGTGCCGGACTTCAAAAAAAGGCAAGTTCTTGTGCCAAGCAGTTCTGCAATGGCTGATTTTATGGGAAAGATTGAACCTCTCTTTGCTACTATCAAGCAGAACAAAACGGAAATTAAAACACTATCAGTTTTACGGGATAGCTTTCTTACTGTTTTAAGCCGCTAAATTATCATTTATGAAAGGAGGACTTGCCAAATGTCTAAATATGAATTCTATTATGATGAAACTGAACACAGTAGAAAAATCAATTATAAGACCGTGAGTGCTGAAAATTATTACGACAATTTTGTGACTATGATTGTGGGATGGTCATCTGAAAAAAATGAAATTTTGCAGAGACATGCTGCTTTTGAAGAAAAGTACGCCGACAGAAAAGATCGCAATGGCGAAATCAAAAGCACGATGTTCCAGCAAAAGCAATTTAGACACGGATTTGCCTCCCTCAACAAACAGAATGTCAAGTTTGTAAGTGATTTTCTGTCCCTTTTTGACAAAAATTCGCATATTTATTTTTCGGTTGGAAGCAAGATTGAATACCTTGTGTTACAGCTTTTTCATGGATATAGAAACCGTTTTCTCGTTGATACCGACTTAATGAAATACTCCATCACAAAAGCGCTGGTGGTGTACCGCCCGCAGGAAATTATCAAGTGTCTCTACGAGTCCCCTGAAGAATTCTTAGAGCGGCTGAAGAAATTTTTCCGAGATAGGATTAAATGCAATGAGAACAATCCTAAGTTGAAGCAGGCGGAAACGAGGTCCTTCCAAGAAATCTTACTGGTGTTAGATGATATTTCTGAAAGTCCGGAGCTTGATTGGGATTATCATATGTCATTTGATGGCTTCAAAAAGTATCTGGGAGAGAAAGGAATACAGAATTATACTTTACTTATTGATAAGGAAGGTAAAGAGGAAGAAGAAAGTAAAACCTTGAAAGCCGCACGTGAAACCGGACTGGCTAATTCGGATGAAGCAAATTCCACGCAGTATCCGGGACTTCGTATGGCAGATATGATGGCAGGTATCATATCTAAGTTGCTGAAGGGATTGTGTGATTCACTACGATACCAATCTCTGGACGAGGGTACAAGTAAAAAGATTTTGGACACGGGCTGGTTCTGCCTTAATGAAGTTCAATTGGAGCTTTATAAAAAGCTTTACAGAATTATCTGTGAGTGGCAACCTGCTTGGTACAAGTCCTATTCCGGTATCTATTCGGATGATTTGGTTGTATTCAACGCCCTACTTAACTTTATGAACCACTTTGAATCGGTTGAACAGATTCGTGCGGATATAGATATTCAAGGTGAATATTTTAATGCATTTGCATGTGAGCAGTTGGCAAGATATTTCGAGCAGAGAAGTTTCAAGTTGCCGCTCGAGCCGGTAATCCCCTTTGACGAAGAGTCCTATTTGAATCAGCGGGGTGGAAAAGTATATTATGATTCCAAGAAGCAGCCTATCTTGTCATTACACGGAGTTTCCCGGACGTTCGAAGTTTTGTCTGTTGGAGTAGATCAGAATTTTACCCCAACAGTAACGGTCTTGGAGGATGGTGAGTCGGTATGTTTCAGGCTCCCAGAAGAACTAAGTGAATGGGCTTGTAATGTTGTTGGAATGGCACTTATGGGAATAAAACTTTTTCCTGCAAAAGTTACATTCTCTAAAAATGAAGGTCAATATATTGCAGAGATACTGTAGTAACGTGAGAGGAACGAAAATGGAGATAAAATACTTTGATAAGGAATTTGTCGAACGAACAAAAAATATTGTTCAAACCCAGTGCAAAGATGATTTTGAGTACGATGTGACACTATTATTAAACTGTATGTTGGGATTGGTTAGCCTTCCGACAGAACGTACAAAGCCTGGTCAGAACCCATTTAAGCAAGAATGTGTCAATAAGCTCAAAAACATGGGTGTTATTGTAAACAGTACAGATGATGACAAGACATTTCGAACTGTAAAAAATGCTTTGTCACATATGAATATTGCGCCTCAAAACAAAGATGGAGTTATAGATTCTATCATAATCAAAGATCGTCGAGACAGAAACTCCCAGTTCCACACAGAGCTTCATTTTACTGTGCAGCAGCTTAAAGAATTTGCATTATTTGTTGCGGACAAACATCTGGAACGCTACACAAAGAAGAATTCAACAAAAAAGAAATAGGACTAACAATTTGGAAACAAGGCGGGATGTCTCCTTGTTTGGTATAAAGGAGTGAACACAATGGCAAACTTCAATGAACACGCATTAGAAATGTCGATTATGGAGCTGTTCAAAGATGAAGGGTACATTCATTTGAATGGAAGCCAAATACACAGAGAAAGAACAGAGATACTTTTACGAGAGGATCTGAAGCAGTATCTATATAACCGCTATGCAAAGGATGGCATCACACCGAGCGAGGTTGATGGTATCCTCCTTATGTTGCGTAATATTTCCGGTACTCTTTATGAAGCAAACAAGGCTTTTTATAAGCTGCTTTGTGATGGCTTCATTCTCAACCGTGAGGATAGAACGCAGAAGGACATCTATATTGAACTTATTGATTTCGACACTCCCGAAAACAATATTTTCAAGGCGGTGAATCAGTTCGAGATCGAGGGTATCAACAATCAGTTGCGTATCCCTGATGGCATTGTGTTCGTTAACGGTATCCCTGTCGTTATCCTTGAGTTCAAGAGTGCAGTCAAAGAGAATACCACCATCATGGATGCGTATAAGCAGCTGACTGTGCGCTATCGCAGAGACATCCCTGAGATTTTCAAATATAACGCATTTATCGTTATCAGCGATGGTGCAAATAATAAATATGGCTCTTTCTTCAGCCCGTATGATTTCTTCTATGCCTGGAGAAAGATCAATTCCGAGGATAAGGAACTGGACGGGATTAGTTCCCTCGTAACGATGGTAAAGGGGCTGTTCCGTAAAGACAGACTGCTTGCAGTTATGAAGGACTTTGTGTACTTCCCTGATAGTTCCGATAAGGACATCAAGATCGTTTGTCGTTATCCTCAGTTCTTCGCAGCAAACAAGCTTTTTGAGAACATCAAAACGCACATGCGACCTGATGGTGATGGTAAGGGTGGTACATACTTTGGTGCGACCGGTTGCGGTAAGAGTTATACCATGCTTTTCCTGACTCGTATGCTGATGAAAAGCCCTCACTTCCACTCACCGACTATTTTGATTATTACGGATAGAACTGATCTCGACGATCAGCTGTCTAAACAGTTTATTGCATCCAAGAAGTACATCGGTGACGAAACAGTTGTCAGCATTGAATCCCGTGACAAGCTGCGTGAAGAACTGCAAGGTCGAGAAAGTGGCGGTGTTTATCTGACCACTATCCAGAAGTTTACCGAAGATATTCAGCTTCTGACCAACAGAGCTAATGTTATCTGTATTTCTGATGAAGCACATAGAAGTCAGATCAATCTTGACCAGAAGGTTCGCATTACGGATGCAGGCGTAGAGCGCAAATATGGCTTTGCAAAATACCTCCACGACTCCCTTCCTAATGCTACTTATGTTGGGTTCACTGGTACTCCTGTTGATGGCACTATCGAAGTGTTTGGTCCCGTGGTAGATGCCTATACCATGACCGAATCTGTTCGTGATGGAATTACGGTCAATCTGGTTTACGATGGCCGTGCTGCCAGAGTTACACTCGATCAGGCGAAAGTTCGTGAGATTGAAAAATACTACGAAGAATGTGAACGTCTTGGTGCAAATGAACATCAGATTGAAGAAAGTCAGAAAGCCGTTGCAAATATGGAGGTTATCATAGGCGACCAGAACAGACTTCGTGCTGTGGCGGAGGACTTCATCAATCACTATGAGACCCGTGTAGCTGAAGGTGCAACTGTAGCCGGTAAAGCAATGTTCGTTTGCATGAACCGCTACATTGCTTATGATTTATACAAAATCCTCATTGAACTCAGACCTGAATGGGCAGTAAAAAAAGTTGCCACCGACGGTGTTGAGTTGACTGAGAAAGACAAGAAAGAACTTAAGCCTATTGAAATGCTCAAGTTGGTCATGACCCGCAATAAAGATGATGACAAAGAGCTTTTCGATATGCTTGGAACTAAGGACGACCGCAAAGAGTTTGACCGTCAGTTCAAAAATCCGAAGTCAAATTTCAAAATTGCGATTGTTGTGGATATGTGGCTTACCGGCTTCGATGTTCCTGAACTGGATACCATCTACATTGACAAGCCGATTCAGCAGCATACGCTGATCCAGACCATTTCTCGTGTCAATCGTGTTTGTGAGGGCAAGGATAAGGGCTTGATTGTCGATTATATTGGCATCAAAAAGAATATGAATCTGGCACTGAAAAAATACACGAACTTTGAATGTGATGAATTTGAGGGTGTGGAGCAGTGTGTTGTTATTGTAAAGGACCAGCTGGAAGTCCTCGGCCAGATGTTCTATAACTTCAATAGCAATGATTATTTCCATGGCTCGCCTACAGAGCAGCTTGCTTGTCTGAATAGAGCAGTTGAATATGTGCAGTTGTCAGAAGAACTGGAAACACGATTTATGGCTGCGGTTAAGAGAATGAAGCAAGCCTTTAATCTCTGTAGCTCCAGCGAGAAACTGTCTGATGAGGATAAAGATTACATCCACTTCTACTGTGCTGTACGTTCTATCCTTTTCAAGCTCACAAAAGGCGATGCTCCTGACATTGCACAGATGAACGCTCGTGTTCGTGAAATGCTGGAGGGTGCAATTCAGTCGGACGGTATTGAAGAACTCTTTGAAACCGGAAAACATATTTCTGTTGATATTTTCAGTGATGAATATATGGACAAGATTAACGCAATCCAGTTGCCTAACACTAAGATCAAGATTTTGCAGAGACTTCTTTCCCAGGCGATTGATGAGTTCCGCAAGGTCAATAAGATCATGGGTATGGAATTTGCCGACAGGCTTAAACGTGTGATTGATGAATACAATAACCGCCGTCGTGATGAAGCCTACGCTAATGAGGTTCTGGATGATGTCGCAGAGCAGCTTGCACAGCTTTTGGAAGAACTGAAGAAAGAAAAGAACTCTTTCAAGGAAATGGGAATCGACTACGAAGAAAAGGCGTTCTATGACATCCTAAAAGCGGTTGCACGAAAGTATGAATTTGAATACCCCGACGATAAGATGATCGAACTATCCAAGAGGATTAAAATTATTGTAGACGATAAAGCTCGATATACAGACTGGTCTACTCGTGAAGATATTAAAGCCAACCTTCAGGTGGATCTGATTCTCCTTCTCGATGAATTTGATTATCCTCCTGTTACGCTGGATGATGTTTATAAGGAAGTTCTGGAGCAGGCAGAAAACTTTAAAAAATACGCATGATCAATCTCATCGTGATTTGCTGAAAACGCAGAAAAAGACTGGGAGGTAGAGTATGAATTTGATACCAGGTGTAGTAAAGGAAGATTATTTTGATTATGTACTTTACTTCGTAGAGAATTTGTCAGATGAGTTGAAACAGGAGATCCGCAATAGGTTGGTAGCTGTTTGCCACGGAGCAGATCAGGCTCAATCACCACTCAAGATATATGCCTACAAGGAAACGGTGAAAGAGTTTGTAAAAAGGTACAAAACAAATAAAGATGCTTCCGAAGATCGTAAAAAGGGTATGATTGGAGAGCTGCTTGTACATGTCGTTTTGGAGCTTGAAGGACGATTTACAACAGCATCGCCATTCTTCAATATGGAGGAGCGCAGTTTCAAAAAAGGGTATGATGTTGCTCTGTTTGAAACTGCAACCAATGAATTATGGATAGCAGAGGTTAAATCCGGAGCAATCCAAAAAGGACAGAAAAATGCATCGTCTGCTGCGGTTGGGCTGATCAACACTGCAAAAAATGATCTAAAAACACGTTTAAATGATTCTAATACCAGCCTATGGTTAAATGCGTTGAATGCTGCCAAAGTCTCTATGAGTGATAGCAACCACCAAAAAGATGCGGTAATGAGGCTTTTAGGCCAATGTGCAGATGATGCAGTTGATGGTAATAATTCGAGTGATTCGTTTAATGTTGTCCTATCAGCAACCCTTTTCCATCCCATGTCTGAACATATGGAAGCAGTAAAGGTTGGGCAAAAGCATATAAAGGTTGTCAAAGAAGGACTCTTCAAAAAAGTGTTTATTATGGCAATTCAAAAAGAGACCTTCGATGCCGTTTATGATTTCTTGGAAAGTGAGGCAAATGATGAAGTATGATTTGACTCTTGCGAAAATCAGAAATACCGATTTTGCTTCGCTCTATGATCGATTTATCGTTGGTGAAAAATTGAGCCAAAAGCAATATGAAATTTTGCTGGCAATCGCCATCTGTTTTACAAATGCAGATGACACCAACGTACAGCAATTAGGTTATCGTATTGTGGTTGAATATTGCAATCAGACTAATGATTACATCCCTCTTTATGAAATAGCTGTCAATAAAGGCCTATATCCTGTTAGCAAGTTTATTGAACAGCATTACATTGATGATTCCAAAAGGAATTTTTTCACTGAATGGAACGATGCATTTACAGAGCAGTATGTATCCGGTGAGGTATGCCGAAGCGAACAACAGAATTCATTGGTTCATTTTTTTGAAAGTAAAAAAGATGATACAGTTTCCGTTATTGCACCGACATCATACGGAAAATCTGAGCTTATTCTATCAGCGGTAAAAGAATATGCAGGTAAAAAAATCTGTGTATTAACGTCCACCAAAGCGCTTCTTATACAAACAAAGAAAAGGGTTCAGCAAATCAGTAAGGGTATATTTCCTAAAATTGTGGTTCATCCAGAAATGTACAACCCCAATGATTCATCTTGTCTTGCTGTATTGACACAAGAAAGATTATTAAGAATATTCAAGAAGGATCCGCAGCTTTCCTTTGATTGCATTATTGTAGATGAAGCACATGAGATGTTGGAGGATGATAGCAGAAGTCGAACTTTGGCTAATGTTATAATTGTTGCACAGAAAAGAAATCCAGAAGTAGCGTTTAAGTTTTTGACCCCGTTCCTTGCTGACAGCACAAATCTTAAAGCAAGGTATACAACATATGACATTGAAGGTTTCAAGGTTAGTGAATACATAAAAACTGAAAAGTATTTTTTGTACGATCTAAGAAATCATACTGGGCTGAAACTGTACGATCAATTTCTCAATAAGTATCTTCCAATATCAGACAATCGAAACCTTGGTTTTGAGGAAGATGTTGTCAAAGCATATAGTGCAGGTAAAAATATAATTTATTTAAACAAGCCGACGGATATTGAAAAATTTGCGTTAGCTTTAGCTGATGTATTGCCTGAAGTTGATTCGGAATTGATTCAAACTGCTTGTGATAACATTTCGGAATATTTGCAACCGCAATATAATTTGCTGACTTGTTTGCGTAAAGGAATTATCTATCATCATGGCAGCGTACCAGATGCGATAAGAATCTACATAGAAGACCTTTACAAAAAAGATGACGCTGTAAGATATGTAATTACCAGTTCTACATTGTTGTCGGGTGTAAATCTCCCCGCTGAGAGAATGTTTATTCTGGATAATAAACGAGGTAGGTCTAATCTGAGCCACGATTCATTTAAGAATCTTGTAGGACGTGTATGCAGATTCAGCGAAATATTCAATGATGAAACTGGTAACTTATATCGTTTGGAGCCGCAGATATATCTTGTGTTTGGAAAGTATTTTGCACAAAATGCCAATTGCGAAAGCTTTCTGCGTAATGTTGCAAAAGTAGAACAAAACTATAAAGATGCGGTTGATAATGTTCTTCTTAGCGAAGCAAAGATTACGGCTGATAATGAAGAAAAACTACGCCAAGCATCGGAATTCATAGAGAACTACGAAAACGGAGTAGTCGAAGATTATCAAGAGAGGTACACAAACACTGTTTCTGGAAAAGCCTGCATCATGAACGGTATAACTGAGTTTGACGTTTTTGCACATGAAGCAACCATTCAACAACAAGTCGATGTTTATCAGAGTGAGAGTATAAAAATCAGCGATTCAAATACATTGTTGGAGACAATCAATGATCTATTTATTCAGCACCTTCCTGACAACGGAGTAGAAAGTCTGAAACGTCTTGAGAACAAGGAGGCTCGCAATTTCTATTCCATGATGTTTGAATGGCGTGTGAAAAATAAGTCTTACGCTGAAATGATTAGTTTGTTTGTAGGTTACTGGCATCAGTTATATAAAAAAGACAGGAATGTTATGGTGTATGTTGGTAAATGGGGCGATATCAAGCGTCCGGGCAGCAACGTTGCACGATATACCAAATTTGTGGGAAAGACTCGTACACAAGTAGTCAATCTGGCGATTGTTCGCATTAAAGAGGAACAAGATTTCATTGATAATACTTTGATCAAATATGTTGAAGTTCTCCATGATCTCGATTTAATCGAAGACAGATTTTATGCTCAGATTAAATACGGAACAGATGACGAACGCACAATTTGTTTGATAAAGAATGGATTGTCATTGAGTTCTGCCATGCTGTTAATAAAGAAATACGGAGATCATCTTCAGATTGATATTCCGGCGAGTACGGTAGTATATGGTGAGAATCTCGTAGCAGAAATGATTAAAGCGGAAGAAAACCAAATTCAAATATACGAGGTTCAAAGCTGTATGTAAAGCAAACGGATTCGAAGACATCAAAAGGAGCACTCATTGTTAGCCATGGTGATGGTTGCATGAGTGTTCTTTTTGCATTTGTCGTAACACAACAGATACTCAGCAATCGGAAAAGGGTCCCATTTTCCACTGCTTACCAATCTGCATATCTACATACCACTCCGGATCAAGTTGGTCTGAAGTTACACCACAACTTCCCGACAACTCGTCGGGAATAAAAATAACTTCTCGCCAATTTGGCGAGAGGTGCAGCAACTATTATTTCACTTGTTCCAAAATCATGAACAGGTCTAACCGAAAAAATCCTTCAAAATTACTTGTACCCAGGTTGGGCACAAGTTCAAAAAAACAAAAAGGATTTCTGCTTGTGGACAAATTGGCCACAAGTTAGACAACGAAATTTTTTAAAAATAGAAATAGCTTAGGATGATATTTTGACCTTTTACAAATTGGCAAGCAGTGTAAACCTGTACAGGTTCACAAATTCGCAAGCAGTGTAAACAGGGCCCTGTTTACTACTTTTGCTCATTCGCTTGTTGGGGCAGCATCCCCAATCCCCTTCGAACATCATCTTGCGATGATGGCTGCTCATTCATTCTGAACGTTTCCGAAATTTTAATTTTGAATAATTTGATTACAGACCGAAGTCATATTTTCGAAAACCACTTCGACGCAAGTTGCGTCAAAGTTGAGTGTTCACACGGTTCGACATACTTGTAATTTCTTTATGCGTAAATTATAATAATCACAGAAAATTGAATAAACGGTTCAAAAAGATATTTATAGTTTTGCGGGATTACCCGATTTGAAGTCTGACATATTTGTGAAAGAATGACTCCTTCTTCACGTTGGCTGTTACATAGAACTATCAGAAAAGTGCAGGTGTTCTTGTGCTTGTTTCTTGATGCTCTGTGTGACAGCTTTTTTGTTTTAACTTCTGCCCAACTTGGGCGGAAGTCGGCAGACAATACACTAAGGAGGAAATTGATGAAACACGAATTTGATTTGGAACAGGTCGACTATGACAACAGCAATTATGAACTGGATATATGGAGCAGTTGCTTCAATCCGATTTTCAGTCCGCCACCGGAAGTTATCAAAGAATGGGACCACCAATTTGATGATGACTGGGATGAGCCTGAACCTACACTTGAAGACACTTCTGTTTATTTCACTGAGGACGGTGCGAACTATCTAATTGTTGGTAAAACCATTATCCCTGTCAGCGAACATTTTGCTGAGACCGGAAAGACCGTCAATGAGGTAATTGAAGATGTTATCCGTTATGCAGTAAAGAGTCAGAAAAAATAACGTCAAGTGTCCAGGCGACAAAATTGAAAACTGCCCTCGCATATAGTACAATACGAATACGAAGTATTGTAAGCGTGGGTTGTTTCGAAGAAGGAGGATTTGAATGAAGCAACCGTACAATACCGCACTATATTACAGATTAAGCCGTGACGATGAAAACTTCGGTGACAGCGTCAGTATTGAAACCCAAAGAACGATTTTACAGCAGTTTGCCCGTGACAACCAATTCCATGTGGTGGATGAGTATATTGATGACGGATGGTCAGGTACGAACTTTGACAGGCCGGCATTTCAGCGAATGATGGACGATGTGGATGCAGGCAGAATCAACTGTATCATCACAAAAGATCTTTCCCGTTTTGGTCGTGAACACGTTATGATGGACTACTATCTGGAATTTGTGTTCCCAGAGAAACATATCCGATATATCGCTGTCACAGAAAATGAGGATACAGAAAAAGGTCTCAGTGATTTTGTTCCTTTCAAGAATCTGTTCAACGAATGGTTTGCCAAGGATACCAGCCGTAAAGTAAAGGCTGCGCTTCGTGCAAAACACGCTGCCGGTCAGCGAATCTGTACTTACGCACCTCTGGGTTACAAGAAGCACCCTGAAATCAAAAACGCCATAGTTGTGGACGATGAAACCAGGTGGATCGTTGAGAAAATCTTTGAACTTGCCTATCATGGTTCCGGTGCTGCAAGTATTGCACACAGGCTCATCGAAGAAAAAGTTCCTACATCCGGTTGGCTCAACTACACACGATACGGAACATTCGCTCATATCTACGCAGATGCTCCAGAGAGCAAACAATACGATTGGTCAATCGGTCAGGTAAAGGAAATACTGAAAGATGAAACCTATATCGGCAACAGCATCCACAACAAACAGACTAATATTTCTTACAAGAACAAAAAGAAAATCCGTAAGCCGAAGGAAGAATGGGTTCGTATCGAAAATACTCATGAAGCCATAATTTCAGAAGATGTTTTCTATCATGTGCAGAATCAGATTGCTTCCCGCAGAAGAAAACAGAAAGACGGCACAACAAAGATTTTTTCAGGACTTGTGAAATGTGCAGACTGCGGCTGGTCGCTTGCCTATGGCGAGAATCGTCAGAACAAAACGCCTTATGGTCACTATCATTGCAGTAATTATGGGCAAGGCACTGGTAAATGCTCCATGCACTATGTCCGCTACGATACGCTTTACACCTATGTGCTGCTCCGAGTTCAGCATTGGACGAAAGCTGTGCGAGAGGATGAAGAAAGGCTCTTGGAAAGCATTCTAAAAGCTGGTGACAAGGAAAGAACTGTTGCTATGAAGAAACACACAGCAGAGCTTTCTAAGGCGGAGAAGCGCAAGGCAGAGGTTGACAGGCTGTTTGCCAAAATGTACGAGGACAGAGTTTCTGAACGCATCACGGAATATAACTTCAATATGCTGTCACAGAAATATCAGTTAGAGCAGATTGAGCTGGATGAAAAAATTCAGAAGCTTAAGGCAGCGTTGGCAGAAGGCAAACAGTCCGTGGAAGATGCAAGGAAGTGGATCGAGATCGTCAAGCAGTATTCCGAGCCTACGGAACTGACCGCAGAACTGCTGAACAATATGATTGATAAAATCGTTGTCCATGAAGCAATTAAATACGAAAACGGCTTTCGTGAACAGAAAATAGAGATTTACTACCGCTTTGTCGGTAAAATTGATTGATACAAAAATCTGAGTGTCAGCAGAACTTGGCACTCAGATAAAACAATATCTTTAACTAAGGGAAACGGGTTTATCCGTTCCGGACTCAAGCATGCTTATTTCATTGGCAGACGAATTCGGCGTTTCGGTCAGTGATTTGCTCGGAGAAGCCATAAGCGAGTCAGCTTCCGATGAATTGAGAGCCATTTCCGAAAAGCTCGAGGTGATAAATTTGCAGCTTTCAAACAGGCATTCGTCGAAAGTAAAAACCATTCGCTGGTTGCTTATCTCGTTGTGTGCATTTATGGCGGTAATATTTATTGCTTTTGCCGCAATAAACGGCTCCTATATGGACTGGAATTACAACAATCCCGAACTTGCAGTCGCCGGAACGATCCTGCATGGATTTGAATTTGTTTTTGTAAGGCTTGCTCCTATAGTCTTTGCAGCGGCTATTGTCGGTATAGTTATGACATATAAGAGGAGCTGAAATTCAGCTCTCCGGGCAAACACTCGGGTGCACTATATTATTAAAGGCGTGACTTTGGCAGTCACGCCTTTTGCTATTATCCCCGGACGTTGGATAGCTCTGTAATTTTACGCATTCACTTTCTTTTGCTTTCTCAGGCTGTCGAAAACGAACAGTATGACCGCTGCCCAGACGAATGCAAAGGTTATCGCATTTGTCTGCGTGAAGGCTTCGTTATAGATAAACACGCCGACAAGCAGCTGGAGCGTAGGATTAATATACATAAGTATGCCGGAGGTTACGATCGACGTCTCCTTTATGCCCTTAGCAAACAGCATAAGCGGAATTGACGTTATCGGACCTGTTGCTATAAGAAGAAGTGCTTCAGCCGTTGTGAGCGATGAAAATGTCGTAAAGCCGGAAAACTGCGCATATGCTATAAATACAAGCGCGATCGGCAGCACGGCCATCGTTTCCATGCAAATTGACGTCTCACTGTCAGCCTTTATGCCCTTTTTAAGCGCGCCGTACAGTGCAAACGACAGGCCGATAATGATCGCAAGATACGGCACCTCGCCATAGCGGATGACGGAGAACATGACCCCGGCAAAGGCAAGTGCGACGCTCGCCCACTGCACCCGGCTGAGCCTTTCCTTGAAAAATATCGCTCCGATGAGCACGGAAAACAGCGGATTCATATAATACGCGAGGCTCGCTTCGAGTATCCTGCCCATTGCGACGGTGAGGATATACACGCCCCAGTTTATTGAGATGAGTATACCGCACAGGAAGAATTTGCGGCGCTCGGACTTGTTTTTTATGATCTTTCCTATCTCGCCGCCGTTCTTTCTTATGAGTATAACGGCAAGGCAGAACACGCAGGAGAAAACTATTCTCTGCGCGAGAACATAGGCTGAGTTGACTCCGGCAAGCAGTTTCCAGAATATCGGCAGCAGCCCCCAGAGTATGTAGCAGCCCAAAACATTCAGCGATGATCTATTCATTTTTTCGGCACTTTACATCTCGATCTCGGGGTAGAGCGGAAAACGCTCGCACAGCGAAAGCACCTGCTGCTTTACATCATCAATTGCTTTATCGCCGTCGTTTATAATCCGCACTATCATTTTGCCGATATCGCGCATTTCGTCCTCACCCATGCCGCGCGTTGTGACTGCCGGCGTTCCGAAGCGCATACCGCTGGTGAGCTTGACGGACTGCGTATCAAATGGAATGGAGTTTTTATTTGCGGTTATATGCGCTGCGTCAAGAAGCTCCTGAACCTCGTTGCCGGTGCGGCCAAGGCTCATGGTATCGGCCAGCATAAGGTGGTTATCAGTGCCACCGGATACGAGGCGTATGCCGTTCTCGGACAGGGTATCGGCCAGAACGGCAGCGTTTTTCACGACCTGGCGCTGATACGCCTTAAATTCCTCGCTCATCGCTTCCTTGAAGCAGACGGCCTTGCCGGCAATTATGTGCATGAGCGGTCCGCCCTGGGTTCCGGGGAATACTGCGCTGTTTATCTTCTTTTTAAGCTCATCCTTGCACAGGATTATTGCACCGCGCGGCCCTCTGAGGGTCTTGTGGGTCGTGCTTGTAACAACGTCGGCATAGGGTACGGGGCTGGGATGAACACCCGCTGCGACAAGGCCGCCGATATGCGCCATATCGACCATGAGATATGCGCCGACTTCGTCGGCGATCTCACGCATTTTCTTAAAGTCAATTATGCGTGAATAGGCGCTTGCGCCCGCAATTATGATCTTCGGCTTGCACTCGCCGGCTATCTGCATTGCCTTTTCATAATCGATCATCTCGGTCTCGGGATCGACACCATAGAAGCAGGCGTTAAAATACTTTCCGGAGATAGACGCTTTCGAGCCGTGCGTCAGATGTCCGCCGTGGCTGAGATCCATGCCGAGTATCGTATCGCCGGGCTTTAAAAGCGCAAGGTAGACCGCGACGTTTGCCTGCGAGCCGGAATGCGGCTGAACATTTGCGTGCTCGGCCCCGAAAAGCTTCTTTGCTCTGTCGATGGCAAGCTGCTCAACGATATCGACATATTCGCAGCCGCCGTAATATCTCGCACCGGGGTAGCCCTCGGCATATTTATTTGTAAGATGGCTTCCCATTGCCTCCATTACGGCGCGGCTGGTGAAGTTCTCCGACGCTATCAGCTCAATATGATCGCGCTGGCGCTCAAGCTCGTTTTTCATTGCGCCGTACAACTCTGGGTCGCTCATTCTTATAGTATCATAACTCATTTTCCGGCCTCCCGTAAAAGTAATAATATCTTTGCAATTATACGCCATTATATGCTCCTTATCAAGCAAAATCGCGCAATTTTGTCGTTTTGCTCAGGTATCGGTCGAATTTGCTTGAATACGGGAATGGGCTGTGATAATATACACTCGTGAGGTGAGGACATGGCAAAAAAATTGCTTAAAACAGTTCTTATAATTCTCGGCGTTATTCTTCTGGCAGCCGCCGCATTGATCCTCTGGCTGTCGGTCACCGAGTTCAAGCCCGGAGACGTTATGGACGTTAAGGTCGAGGCAAACTCCGAGATCAGCGGCGTTTCGCCGTTTTTGGACGAGGAGTTTTCGGTCATAAGCTGGAACATCGGCTATGCCGGTCTCGGCAAGGGATCGGACTTTTTCATGGACGGCGGCACGAATGTCGCTTCCGCCGATCAGGACACGGTCGCAGCGTCGCTTTTGGGCATATACAAAACGCTTTACTCGTCATCCGACCCGGCGACGATCTTCATGCTGCAGGAGGTCGATAAAAACTCCTCTCGCACCTACGGAAAGGACGAGGCCTACGCGCTTGGCATAAACAACAGCACTTACGCGCTCAACTACTCGTGCAAATTCGTCCCCTACCCCGTGCCGCCTATCGGCCGGGTAAACAGCGGACTTCTGACAACAACGGTGTATGATATTGACTCGGCCGAGCGCATATCGCTTCCCTGCCCGTTTAGCTGGCCGGTCAGCACCGCAAATCTCAAGCGCTGCCTGCTCGTAAGCTATCTGCCCATATCCGGAACAAACAGCAAGCTTGTTATCGTAAATCTCCATCTGGAGGCTTATGACGACGGTGAGGGCAAGATCGCGCAGACAAAGCAGCTGCGTGAGTTTATTCAGTCCGAGTACGAAAAGGGCAACTATGTTATAGCCGGCGGCGACTTCAATCAGATTTTCCCCAATGGGCTTGAGAAATACCCCAACACGCACAAGGATCTGTGGGAACCGGGCACGATAAGCGAGGATATCATGCCGGAGGGCTGGACGCTTGCGTACGATCTCGAAACGCCGAGCTGCCGCCTTCTCAACCAGCCTTATGACCCGTCGGACACCGAGAACACCCAGCACTATGTCATAGACGGCTTCATTCTCTCCCCGAATGTTGAGCTTGTTTCGGTAAACACCCTTGACGAGGGCTTCACTTATTCCGACCACAACCCTGTTAAGCTTCAGGTGAAGCTCAGCAGTGAAAAATAATTATAATTCATGGACGGCACGCTGATCGGTGTGTCGTCCATACATTCCAAAAGGAGATCTTTTTATGACAAAAAAGCAGAAAGTTATTGCGATCATTGCCTTTGTGCTGATCATCGTTCTGATCGCGCTTATATGCGTCAGCCTTCAGAACAAAAAGGACGGCGGAACGCCCGACGACGCTCAGGCGAGCGCATCACCTTCCGAGAGTCTTGAGCCTACGCCGGAGCCTACCCCCACTCCCCTGCAGTTCACGACCGCACCCGAGGGCTATTTTAACGACGCGCTGTTTATCGGCGACTCGCGCATGGTGGGCATTCAGATGATGGAGACGATCGACGGAGCAACATTCTTTACGACCGTAGGTCTCAGCCTGACAGGCGCAATGAGCACAAGCGCAGATGTTTCCGGAGTCGGAACGACTACTCTTCCGGCGCTTCTGCAAAGCAGGCAGTTCGGCAAGGTATATGTCATGCTCGGCATAAACGATATCGGCGGCTCGGTCGAGGCGCTCAAGCAAACCTACAGCAATCTTATTGATAATATCCGCGATCTTCAGCCGGACGCGATAATCTACATCATGTCCAACCTCCACGTTTCCGCAACGCAGGATTCGCGCGGCACTGCGGTGAACAACGCGAATCTCAATAATCTCAATGATTACACCAAGGCCCTCGCCGACGGCGAGACGATCTTCTATCTTGAGTGCAACGATCTGTTCGACGACGCAAACGGCACGCTTTCCTCGGACATTACCTCTGACGGTATCCACCCCGACGGCAACGCCTATAGAAAGTGGGGCGAGTGGGTCAAGCAAAATGCAATAGTGAAGTAAATGTAACTCCTCCCGGCAACAGTCGGGAGGAGTATTTTTTATTTTTTCAATCACTTTCTTTGCGGTATTACACCAAATTAAAAGTGCTGTTTTTTAAGCTTATACTCACCATGCTTAAACTCTCGACAGTATTCTCAGGTCTGTAATAGGTCTGTAATAGCGCGTATTTTTGCCCGATTTTAAGCGTTTTTTGGCAATTCAAGCATCAAGCGAATTATGACAATTATAATAAAAAAGTACCGATTTAAAGCTAAATCAGCTAAAAATCAGTACTTTTTCAAATAATTATTGGTCCGAGTGACTGGAGTTGAACCAGCGGCCTCTTGAACCCCATTCCGTTTTCGGAGGTCTGATTTTTGTAGAGTTATCAAGCAAAATTTTTTCACATTAAATAATGTAGGCACTGCGAAAAAAATCAAAACCGCTGCCTGCAAACGATAGTTTTATATCCCGCATTTTTGGACGCATTTTGGACGCATTTCAAGCCGGACTGTTAACAAAACGATTCAGCCGCCGCTTATTATCTTTTGCAATCGCCCGTTGTTCACGCCGCTTTCGTACTGGTATTTTGCGAGCAAAAGGAAAGCAGGAGCATATCATGCGATATGCTCCTGCGAAAAATTTTTTAATCGAATCCGGTCAGTAATTCATTTGGAACATTTGTTTTTATTAGTCTACAAAACCGTTCATATTGCGTTTCAATGTTGCCTATACTCATTTTCATTCCCGATTTTGTAATTACAACAATTCTTTCATCAGTACCATAGTATAACTTCTTCGATTTTCGTTTCGCGCTAACGACATCCGAAAATGTGAACGAAAATATTTTTCTCATTGGTCTATATACCGTTATAAGGCCATAATACACTACAGTTTTACCTGTTCTTGCTTCAATTAAAATGTATGTTCCAAACCAAAAGAACAAAACTATACCGCTCAGCATATAAGCATGGGCTCTTACTGGTGTCTCACCATTAACTACAAACACTAAAAATACTACTAACGCAGCCATACAGTCAAGTACACCAACCCAAAACACATACTTTGGGTATTCAACAGTAAAATGTTCATCTGCAATGCTTTTTCTCACGTTTTCAGGTTTTTTAATAACCGAATCTATTAAAAGCGCGATTAACGGAACAAAGCAAAACACTAGCGCAATCGCAACCATCTTGAGTTTTACCGCGACCATGACCATTATATTACCTCCTAGTACGGTGTGTACCAAGCGATAATGCAGGGTATGGTTTTATTATGTTTCTATTGCTAATACCGTTAATTACAGTCAAGCCGCTATCAGAAACGTAGCCTGATATAAAGCCTTTTTTCATAACCTTAAAGGACATCCTCTTTGCGGTTTGATTCTTAAGCTTTGTCAGACCCGAGCTAAACACAGCTGACATACTGTTTCTTCCTGATGTAATTCCCTTGACCTTTATTACATCCATTTTGCCCCATGCAGAGCCGAATGCCGCATCAATAATTGTATTACAGACTATTTCACCTGCCGAGCGGTTTTCTTCGCCAGTAACATTTTCGAGCACTTGTCCAACGAGTGTTGACACTCCCGATCCTACTGCCCCTCCGACAGCAGTTCCTGTACACATAGTGACAACTCCGCCTACAGCACCGCCTACAATAGCCCCAAAATACGTTTCCCAGCTAGATAACTCAAATGAACCATTTTTAACGCTGGAAATCAAATCGCTCGTAAATTGTGACGCAAGAGATACCGCTGCCCCAACGCCTGCCGCAATAGCTAGATGCAAGAATTCACCATTAGAATCGCTCTTGTTCACCGGGTCATTTTCGCAATAAGCGAACATGTTGGTGCTAAGGAGGCCGGTTGCGTCCGTCGATGCGTAGCTGTCGGCGTTTATGAAGCGGCCTATTTCCGGGTCATAGTAGCGCGACTGGAGATAATAGAAACCTGTCTCGGCATCATAATAATAGCCGCGATAGCGGAGCGGGTTTATATCCGCCAGCGTTCCGCTGCTGCTTATTATTTTGCCCCAGGGGTCGTAAGTGTAGCTCGCGACAACACTTCGGCTGCTGTTGACGATTCGGACGACGTCGCCCTGTGCGTTGAGGACATAATAGTACAACGTATTATTGTACTTCATCGCCAGCGGCTGGTTGTTCGCCGGGTCTGCAATGATCGTAATAAATATTCTTAATTGAAAACAGCTGTGTATAGTCTGCGTTTTCATAGGGCTCCTCAATAAGCGCACGATTAACAGTCAAATGGTGATCTTTAATTTTTAATATACACCGTACACGCTCTCCTGTCAATTAAAAGGAAAGCAGGAGCATATCAGGCGATATACTCCTGCGTGATTGATTTTTAGCTATATAAATTCGTCGCTAGTTTAGCATTAAGCCATATGCTCACACGAAATGAAGTAGCAATGAACATGCATAAAAAGCACTTTGCTCATCATGTCATATCGCAATAATTACGGCACACACTGCTCCTAGCAGGCAGATAACGCCAGCACAAACACCGACTATTTTAAGAAAGCGTGTTTTTAAAAGCGTAAAGCTTAGCACAAGTGCAGCAATACCCAAAAATACTGTCAATGCAATATCGGTCAGCGTAATTGTTCCGACAGGAGCAATGGGCTTGGTAGGAATTTGCAGAAATAGTGAAGATACAATACCGACGACAATGCACGCAACGATGAACAGTGTCCATATTAAGGTTCGCAAATTTCTCATTTATTTATTTTTTCCCCATGTTCTATAACATAGCCGGCAAATTTCTCCCAATTAATGCCTACTCTTACTGAGCCGCCATATCCTACATATAGTGAGATATCGACCAATGTATCAGGTAAATACTTGCAATATCCTTGCCAGTCATCGGGTGAGGCAATTATATTCATGGCCAAGTCTCTGTAGGTGCTCTTTTCAATACCGATATTATACAGCGGGGTCTTGATAGAAGCCCCTGCTCTCTCAGCTACTCTTGCGCCAAGTTGTCCGTCTTCATAATATGCCTCAAAGACATTATAGGAATATCCTGCCGAAAAGCCGCAATCCAAAGTCTCAATTGTCGCAGATAATCCCATTCCGAAGCCAGCGCTAACCTCAGTAGAATACTTAATGGCGTTAGTAACTATATCTTCAAAATTGCTTTTTGGCTTTTTCTTATCATGGAATTTTATAGGATCCCAGCCACTCATGAGGCCGTAGCCAGCATGCCCGCTATGGTCGCTTCTATTAATAGGATCGTTCTCACAATATGAGAACATATTCGTGCTTAACAGGCCAACTATATCCGTAGATGCATAGCTGTCGGCGTTTATAAAGCGGCCTATTTCCGGGTCGTAGTAACGCGACTGGAGATAGTAAAAGCCTGTCTCGGAGTCGTAATAATACCCGCGATAGCGGAGCGGATTTATATCCGCCAGCGTTCCGCTGCTGCTTATTATTTTGCCCCAGGGATCGTAGGTGTAGCTCGCAACAACGCTGCGGCTGCTGTTGACTATACGGACAACGTCGCCCTGCGCGTTGAGCACATAATAGTACAACGTATTATTGTACTTCATCGCCAGCGGCTGGTTGTTCTCGTCGTAGACGAAGTCGATGGTCTTGCCGCCGCCAGTTTGACGGGTCACGAGGCCGCTGAGGGTCGTGAAATCATACTTCGTCGAGCCCACGGTCTTGCTGCTGCGAACACCAGCCATATCGTAGGTATAGCTTATGTTCGTGCTGCTGACCTTCGCCGTCGCCAGTCTGCGTCCCTGCGTCCACGTGAACGTGCTGCCGTCGTAATACTTCGTCGGGTTGCCGCCGCTGTAGGTTATACTTTTCCCGTCATACGCCGTCAGCAGATCGCGCCATGCGCCGTTGCCGTAGGTGTAATTGGTCTTTGTGCTGCCAACTTTTTTACTCTGAATGTTGCCCGCGGTGTCATAGGTGTACTCATAGTTCGTTCCGCCGACCATCGCCGAGGTAAGCTGCCCCTGTTGGTCGTAGCCATAGGTTGCACGGGTCGTCGTTGAGCTGCCCGAATCGAGGATCTTGATGAGGCGTCCGTTGCTGTCATAATGGCAGTTATCGCCGTAGATAAGGCTGCCCGACGAGTCGCGGTAATTGACGTAGTTCGGCAGCGCGGCTCTGTAGCCGCCATCCTCATTATAGCAGTAGTTATACGCCTTCGTCATGACGCTGCCGATGGCCTTGCTTCGCAGCTGGTTCGCACCCTGATACGTATAGGTCACGGGGATGCTCGAGTTCTGAACAGTCGCATTCAGGCTGGAGAGCAGGCCGGTCGTCGTACTGTAGGCGTACGACATGGTCGTCGTGCCTCCGACGTTATACCAGCTCTGCTTCGTCAGGCGATTGGAAGCGTCGTAGATATGCTCCGTGCGCTGCTCGAACTCACCGTCGTTATACTCGTTACTGCGGA
>OLWK01000089.1_pt1 | contig 54734 bp, 45 predicted proteins | sample 1674141 | NCBI WGS metagenome assembly OLWK01 (sample SAMEA103958148, study PRJEB25191) | human gut metagenome | reverse complement strand
GCATAAAGGCTTTTGTCTTCAGATTCATCTCCGTACCTGCCAAGTGGATCATGACTGCAAGGCAATACGTGCTGAATATCTACACAGAGAACCGAGCTTATGCAAAACCCTTCAAAACAGAATTCGGATAAGAATCCTTTCTTTCCGGTTTGAATCTGCGTATTACCTCAAGTCGCATCGTGGGGTAAGGGGATGGTGGCTACATATTGATGTTGTGCTGTTGCTTTTTACTGAAAGCTGCTACTAACGACTCATAAATCTACCCTTAATCGTGTATTGGATGATAGTTGCGGATTTTAGGTAAAGTATATGAACCAACATAAATCTATACTTGTTGAGTAAATATAGCGTGGCAAATATTTGTAATCTGAAAAATAATTGCTAACTTTGCCACGCAAAACCGCATCATACCAGTAATCATGAATATCAACCAAGTAGTAGGAAACAATCTTAAGAAGATGCGTGAGCTTAATGGTTTCACCCAAGATGATATGGCTAAAGCCCTTGGGATAAACCGTTCTGCATACAGCAATTACGAAAGCGGCCTCCGTGAAATGCCTTATGACATCCTTGACAAAGTTGGCAATTTCCTCGGCTGCGAGACGTATCTTTTGTTTGAAGAATCAGAAGAAGCTCAAAACGAACTTCTTGCCACGGCATTCCGCCTGTCCGGCCTCTCGGAGGCAGACTATGCCGAAATCATCAGTTTCAAGGACCTTGTAAAAACCTCGCTCAAATTAGACCGTATCGCAAATGAACAATAAAGCGCGAAGTGTAATAGCTGAGAAGCAAGTGACCGAGTTCCGCAATTTCTGTGGGCTCGGTGCTACCGAGGCTATACAGTTGAAGTCCCTCTTGCTCAAGCTGAATGTAATGACCTTATACAGGCCATTGTCGGAAAACTTTTCCGGCATGAGCATAAAAGACGGCAAAGGCAACCGCTTCATGCTGATCAATTCCAACGACCCTATCGGCCGCCAGCATTTCACCATTGCCCACGAGCTGTATCATCTTTTCATCGAGGAAAGCCCGAAGCCCCACATCTGCACAAAGGATGGAGTAAAGAGCGAAGTTGAGAAACATGCCGATATGTTCGCATCCGCTCTACTGATACCGGCTCCGGGTGTATCGCAGTTGATACCCGATGATGAGCTGTTTGGTGAAATCACCATTGGCACTGTTGTCCGTGCGGAGCACTACTTCTCTGTTTCTCGCATTGCGTTGCTCAACCGCCTTCGCGACTTGGGCTTCATCAGTAATCAGCAGAAAGAGGCCTTGAAATCAATCCCGGTCATACAATCCGCAAAGGATTGTGGCTATGATACTGCCCTCTACAAGAGTGGCAATGCCAACCTCTTTATCGGCAATCTCGGCGAGAAAGCCCGTAAACTATTCGATGCTGGAAAAATATCGGAAGGGCACTATATCGAAATCTTGAACAAACTAAACTATGCCGACGAAGACTAAGATAGTTCTTGACTCCGATGTGCTTATCCACTTTATAAAAGCGGACTGCGTATTTGTACTCTTGAATATATTTCCGGAATATAGCTACATAATCCTCGATGTAGTCTACGATGAGTTGAAGAAGCATAGTGATACTCGCGTTGTCATTGACAACATTTGCCAGCACATGGCAAATCGCGTAGCCTCAGAAAAATTTGCGCCAAAGGGATTGATGCTACGTGAGTACGCAAGACTGCAAAGCAAATTGGGTAAAGGCGAGAGCGCATGTATGGTTTATTGCTTAGAACACAAAGATGTACTGGGCAGCAGTAACCTACGCGACATCAAAGATTATTGTGCAGCCAATGATATAACCTACCTTACTACGCTCGACTTCCTGTATTATGCGTTTACCCGTGGTAAGATGTCGGCTGACGAATGTAACACATTCATTGCTACCGTCAACGCCAAAGGCAGCAAATTGCCGCAGATAGACATACAGACATACGTCTGCACAACTCAGATATAGACCGTCTTTCGGCATATCAAACCATTTAGGCACCTTTGTAGCATACAACTACTTAGGTGCTTTTTTATGGAAATATACATCAACAACCAACAAGCAGCCCTAAAGCAGGGCACATCGTTTGAATATATCTCAGAGAACCGCTTGTTTACCGGCTCCGACAGTTACACTCTTACAATCACATTCCCTTTGCGTGGTTGCCCTCAAAACCAAGCCATCTTCGGCAACATCAATCGTGCCGACGTGGCAGCTCAGAAGCTGATATTCGACTGTGAGATACGCGACAAAGGCTTCTATAAGTTTGGCTGTATCACCATCACGGAGATTAACCAGAGCGAGGTTAAGGTGCAGTTTCTTGAAGGCCGTTCTGAACTAAACTTCGACAAGACCTTCGACAAGGTATATATCAACGAACTTGACCTTGGTCAGCCGACAACAACCGCGCCATCAGTTGTTACGCCATCTGATGCTTGGAAAGGCATACAATTCGGGATGAACTTTGTGGCGTTGCCGTGGGTCAACGATGGCTCCGGCAACATTCAGAACTGCGCCACCTTCGTTCCCGAAGTGCGCGATGGTCAAGGGCACCTTGTTTCAAACTCTCGTTATGACTGGCATACTGACACTCGCGGATTGTCGTGGCAGCCATATCTAATCTATATCACAAAGAAGATATGCGAGGCTGTGGGCTATTCCTACGACTTCTCAGCGTGGGAAGCCAAGGAGGAATACAAGTTCCTGCTTATATGCAACACGCTCCCTTATGCATGGTACACGCCTCAGTTCGCTCGTGCGTTGCCACATTGGACAGTCGAGGAATACTTTGAGAAGTTGGAGTTGTTTATGGCAGGGGAATTTGACATCAACCATCGCACAAAGCATATCAGTTTCGGCTTCTCCGAGGATATTTTGGAGGCTAAAGCACCGGTGGAGATTGTCAATGTCATTGAGGAACATTCGACAGAGGTCAAGGTCGAGGAAGAACGCTGCGACTACATCGAAGCCAAAAACCTTGCCTATAAGGATTGTGATCACGAAATGTGGAAGTTCTATTCGTGCGAGTGGTTTATCAAGTCCTGGTCCAACTACTCGTCATCAGTTGTAAGATACAACAGCCTTCGGGAACTGCTTACGGCAAACCAATGGCTTGCGACTTGGAACGGCTCGAATATGCGAGGCTCCAATATGAACAAACTCCTTTATACCGCCGACCTTGATGCCTATTTCATTATCCGCACCGTTAGCCGAGTGCAGAATGGCTATCAAGCTGATGGCAAGACAAAGCGATGGATATACAAGTGTGTGTTGCAGCCTGTCAATCTCCTTGGCCCTCGCATTGTCGATGACAGCGAGGACGCCGACGCTACGGAGATAGAGTTTGTTCCTGCGTGGATTGACTATACCGACGACACCTATGGCTGGATGCTGTTCTTGAAGTTCTCAGGCTACGATGAAGAAACATCGACATATTCCGGTCGCTCTAAATATGAGCCATTCTCAAACGAGTGGTACAATGAGCGCAACAACTACTTTGCACAAACCCAGCCCGCCCAATCCCTTGCCGCAGGAGAAGCGGATAAGAAAGCCGAGTATTACGACAGAATTTATATCGGCTGGTGGGATGGAGCAGGTGACGGCTCTGGCAAGATGCCATACCCCAAGGTGGTCGACGTTGTAATCAACGATGATTGGAGCAACTTCTATCATCCGCACTTCTCGCTCAGCATCAATAACAAACTCACGAACCAATACCGCAGAGTCTATCCGATTGAGCCTACCCAAAAGACCACCTTCAAGTTCCTATCATCGACCATTCCGGACGTGCGTTCGCTGTTCTATATCCGGGGCAAGAAATATATCTGTGAGAAGCTTACAAGTACCTTTACGGAGCTTGGTATGTCAAATCTCATCAAGGGCGTATTTTATCCGGTCCAAGATTAGCCTTTCGTTAATATCCATCCGTCCGTTAAACGTCTGAAAGCCAAAATTTAACGCTTATAATTTTGTCATATCAAAAAAAAGCAGTAACTTTGAACCCAGAAAGAAAGAGTTCTTTCCACGGTTACACCGTCTATGACACTTCTGTAGATATAACGTAAGTGGTAACACCGTGGTTACAACTGAAACTTGACAACTATAAACTTCTGATAGTAAGGATATTATACGACAGGTTCATAATCCTGTCTTTCCGCAAAGAAGGTCCGGAAGCGTAAGCTTTCGGACCTTCGTGCGAAGAAAGGCGGGATGAGAACCCTGATGGGTTCGTTATCGCGTAGCGCTTGCGGAGCAAGAAACCCTGGCTTTCCGCAAAAAGATACCGGATAAGCCTCCTTGAGATACCATTACTATACATATGACATGAATATGTGTATCGGGTATGTGTTTGTGCGTCAATAGCTTGTATATGTTAATATAATTTAGCAAATATTTGTACCCAAATGATTTTGTGCAGCACTTTAAAAAGCAGTATATTTGCGCAATAAAACACGGCTTCGGCATTCGTGCCCAACCCTTAGATACATGAAAAAAGAGATAAAACAACAACCACATTAAGAACTATTCGCTATGAAACAAAAACTATGTCTGACCTTAGCCCTCGGTGCAGTGCTTATGCTGGCATCCTGCGGCAAAAAGCTCGGTCAATTCAGCCAAGACTATTTCAACGTCAACCCCAATCCGCTGGAAGTTGTCGGTGAAAAAGTTCCCGCAACCATCACCGGTAACATTCCCGCTAAGTTCTTTGTAAAGAACGCCGTAGTTACTGTTACCCCAGTGCTTGTATACAATGGACAAGAAACCACTTCCGTTCCCTATACCTTCCAAGGCGAAAAGGTACGTGGCAATAACCCCGTAATCTCTTACGAAAACGGTGGAACAGTTACTATCCCCGCAGCTTACGCTTATACCCCCGAAATGGCTAAGAGCACCCTAGCACTTGACTTCGTAGTTACACAGGGCAAAAAGCAATATGTATTGCCGCGCGTCAATGTGGCCAACGGCATCATCGCAACTGCCGCCCTCGCCGACCCGGCAACCGTCAATCCCGCTCTTGGCAAGGACGCATTCCAGCGTGTCATTAACGAAAAATACGCTGCCGACATCAAGTTCCTTATCAATCAGGCCAACATTCGCTCCTCCGAGCTGAATACCAACGCCATGACCGAGTTCCACAATTCACTGATGGCAGCCAATGGCGACAGCACACGCGTCATCAACGAAATCAACATCCAATCCTATGCATCGCCTGACGGTGCTTACGACTTCAACGAGCGTCTGGCCCAGAACCGTGAAGACAACACCAAGGGTTATGTTTCGGGTCGCCTCAAAAAAGACAAAATCACCGAGTTCGGCGAACTGACTGCTAACTTCACTGCCGAAGACTGGGAAGGCTTCCAGAAGCTTGTCAGCCAGTCCAACATCCAGGACAAAGACCTCATCCTCAGCGTTCTGTCTATGTACAAAGACCCCGAAGAGCGTGAGCGCGAAATCCGCAACATCTCCACAGTCTTCGAACAGCTGGCCGAAGAAATCTTGCCGCAACTCCGCTACTCGCGCATTACGGCGTCCATCGACGTAATAGGCAAGAGCGACAGTGAAATCAACAAATGCTTCGACAACGATCCTTCCAAGTTGTCCATCGAAGAGCTGCTTTACGCTGCCACCCTCACCGATGACAATGCCCGTCGCATGAGCATCTACGAAACCGCTACACGTCAGTATCCTAACGACTACCGTGGATGGAACGACCTCGGCCTCACACAATACGTGGCTCGCGACTACGACAAGGCCAAAGCATCCTTCGAGCGTGCAGCCCAACTGGCTCCCGCCGGTGCCGAGCCCAAGCTCAATCTCGGTCTCGTCGAAATGGTTAACGGCAACTATCGCGCTGCCAACCAGTACTTCGGCAATGCTGCCGGTGCTGAATCTCTGGGTGATGCCCTCGGTGTATACTACCTGAAGCAGGGCGACAACGCTTCTGCAGTTCGCGCCTTCGGCGACTCCAAGAGCAACAACGCCGCTCTTGCTCAAATCCTTACCAAGGACTACACCAAGGCTAAGAGCACTCTTGCCGGTGTTAACAAGCCCGATGCTACCACATATTATCTGATGGCAGTTCTGGGCGCTCGCACCAACAACGAGCAGATGCTGACCTCCAACCTGCGTCAGGCTATCAAGCTGGACAGCAGCATGGCGCAGCGTGCAGCCAACGACCTCGAGTTTGATGCTTTCAATATCTCCGGTCTGACAAAGTAAGCACCTCCAGTCCATAAGGACGTACACCATAGCGGCGCATGCCTCCCATCATCGGACGGCATGCGCCGCTTCTTTTTTCGACGTTCATTCAGTTCGCATTTTTGACCTATAGCCGTGTTTACGTAACAATTAGTCGGGGCACTGCGTCAGCAGCGCCCCGACTAATTGTTTTGGGGAAGTGTGTAAGGCTTTGTAATCCGGTTTACGGTATAGGATGTTGCCGAATACTATATATGATTGAGCCTCGGATGTATCATGTTTCGTGGTGTGTCAGCGTTTGTCTGCGCACATATTTATTTATAATGGTGAGTGCAATCATGCGGCTGCCTTCATGCTGCATGGGTGTGCGTACGGTTACTTGTTGCGGGCGGCACGTTTTTCGAGCTGCTTTTCGACGGCTTCGACGGCTACATCGAAGGCTTCCTCGAAGGTGTCCGCTGTTTTGCTGGCTACGATTTCGCCATTTTGGGGAATGGCGACACGGATGGTTACTTCCTTGTTGAGGGCGGTTTCAGGCTTGATGAGGTTGAGGTTGACATCGAAGGTGTCAATCTCGGGGTTACGACGTCCGATGCGCTCTGTTTTCTTGTTGATAAAGTTTACGAGGCGGTCTGCAATCTCGAAGTGGATGGCTTTGATACGTACGTTCATGGTTCTTCTTTTTTAATGGCACGCGGATGTGCCTGTTGATAATTTTGTTGTAACTCTCGGTATGATATATGTGTGTACAGTTGCGTGGTGGCCAAAGAGGCGTGTCCCAGTAACTTTTGTACAGCGTCAAGGTCGGCGCCACCATTGAGCATATCGGTGGCGAAAGAGTGCCGCAAGACGTGAGGGCTGCGCTTTGCGCTATGCGCTACGGGATCCAATGCCTTGTGCACTATACGGTTAAGAAGGCCGTAATATAGTGGCTCACCGCTTTCGCGCACCATCAGTGTCGGCGTGTGGCGTGTCCCGGTCACTTGAGTCCGCAGTAGACGGTAGGCGTCTATGGCTTCGGACAATTCCGGCGCTATGGGTATGATGCGTTCCTTGTTGCGTTTGCCGATGACGCGCACTTGGGATTGGGCGGTGTCGGCATTGTCGTCCGTGAGGGATATCAGTTCGGCGGAACGCATTCCTGTGGCATATAGTAGCTCAACAGCGAGTCGGTCGCGCACTTCACGGAAATTGGCGTGGTCGATGGGCGCGTCCAGCACGGCTTCTGTGTCTTCTGTCGGGACAAAGCGAGGTAGCACCTTGGGGGCGTGTGCCAGCTCGAGGTCGCGTGTCGGGTCTGCTGTATATCCGTGGTAGCGTGCGAGATAACGGTAGAATGTACGTACACATGACAGCCTGCGTCGTATTGTTGTCTGGGCCAATCCACGTTGTGTCATATCGGCGAGCCATGCGCGAATGTCCGATCGCGTCACGGTTGACGGGTCTACGAGGTCGGTGTCGTCGTCTGTGTCCCAGTCTACGCCTGTCAAGAAGCGTGTCCAATCTTTCAAATCCTTCGAATATGACAATACGGTGCAAGCTGAATGATTCAGCTCACACCGTAGATATTCTAAAAAGGATTTCGTCAGCATATCTCACATAATGATAAGCATCTGAAGCCGGGGCTTGATGCCCTTGCGCCTTCTTATCGTATGTGCGAATTTACTGCTTCCTTTTGTCTTTTCCAAATAAAATCGGAGAAAAAACTTTTGCTCTGTATTCGTTCCCCCTTTCCGGTATAAGTTTGTGGCCTGACGTTCAAAGACTTTCTGGCTTAAAAATTATTTGGTTGCCGGCCTTGCCTTTTTTGTCTGATGGAGGCGAGATTTGTCTACGTGTTTACGCTGACGCTTCTCGGAGCGAAGACGGATGATTAATCCTCGACGCTGCGAAGTTTCTGTACGTAAACAGCCTTCATCATTTTCTTGCGGTTGACAACCGAAGGTTTCTGGAAGGCTTGACGTGCACGGAGTTCTTTGACAACGCCGGTGCGCTCGTATTTACGTTTGAATTTTTTGAGAGCTTTCTCGATGTTTTCGCCTTCTTTTACTTGTACGATGATCATTTGTGTTAGGTTGTTATTTGATTTATAGCTTTTAGTGTCTTTGTTGTTTGCCGAAAATCCGTGCGTACCGATGACGATTGAGCTTACACGAGCTTTTAGCGGGGCAAAATTACAAATCTTTTCTGATACGGCCAAATTTTCCGAGTGCAACTTTTTATATTTTACTTAAATACAGAAATACGGGATATTTGAATGCCGGAATATTGGGGCTGCGGTTGTTTGCGTCTGTCGGCAGACAACGCGGTTAGCGGTATGAGCCAAAGATGTCATCGGCAGAGCACGAGTATTTGTCGCACGCTTCGCCAATGTCTAAGTCTTTGGTGCAATATGACAACGAAATCGGCGTGTATGAGAAGAAGCACTCTTTTGAGACGAAGCCTCCGCGGTATTCCCGTGGCATTTGTTTTGTAGGATGCCATCCTTTGCCTTCATATATTAAAACGGTATATGTGCCATTGGGAACGTAGATTGCGACGGTGTCGCCTGCGGCAATGTATGTGTTGCGCACTATTCGGCCGGCGCGTTTCACGAAGACTATGGCATCTGTGTGCGCTGTCGTGTCGTTCTTGACCGTAATCTTAGAATTGTTGTTGCCGTCTAAGGGAGAGTTGGCATAAGGGGTATATCCTGTGGGCATATTATTATCGGCATATTTGGCGCTGTCCGAGAACATATGTTGATTTTTTCGGTTGTCCGTGACTCCGGGACAGTAAATGGGGTATTCGGTCGTGTTTTCATCGTGGTTTTCGATGCACAACTTGAGGCACACAATTGCGAGAATAAAAAGGGCAAATAACAGCCGACTCATATTTGTTGGAATGATGTTGAGAGAGAATAAGATGATGTGAAAATCTGTTGGATCTTGAGTCTGTATTCTTTTTTTTGAAAAGAAGGTGGATTGTTTTTATGTTTGTTTGTGGTGTGATTGGATGTTGCTTGATTATGCGAATAGCAGAGCCTTGGGAGGGCAATGTTGTTCGGGCAAATCCACAAGTGATTGCAAAATTACAAAAAATAATGGTTGTGTCGGCATATGTGTGTAAAAAAAATTTGCATTGACATTTAAGTCTGCCAAGATTTTGGGAAAAACCGACTCGGGACAATGGTCGAACTTGTACTTGATGGATTCTTGGCAGTGTCTATGGATATGATGCGATGTCTTTCAGAAGGTATTAAGGCTATAAATAATGTTAAATTAGGCAAAATTAAGCGTTAAAATGGATTAATTTTAGTACTTTTACGCTCAAATCGTGGATTCCGCCATTTGGGCAGTGCGTGTGCCGGTCGGGCTAAGCGATTTGATAATTTAGAGCAATAACAACATCCTATAACTTAAACCTCGAGAAACAAAAATGAGAACATCCTTACGCCTTATTGCTGCGGCTGTATCAATGCTGACCATCGGAGCCGATATGTCCGCATTGACTACAGACGAGCCCATCACCATCTCCGGCAAAGAGTATACCCTGCGCACGTATGTGCGCCGCGACATAGGCCCGGGTACAACGTATACACGTTACAGTGTCATCGGTTTCCCGCTCAATGTCAATGTGATTACCATGGATCTCGACAATCCTTACAATACGCTCGAGACCATGCAGGCCAAGGATCGTACAAACAGCACCGAGACGTTGGTGTCGGCAGCAGCTCGCTACACTTCGTCCGAGCATAAGGTGATTGGCGGTGCCAACGGCAACTTCTGGTGCGTAAGCTCGCAGTACCCATCGTCAGACTTTCTGGTAGGCACGGTGTTCGGCGCTGATGTGCGCGACGGCAAGGTCATCACCAATACGGTGATGGTCAACGATCCGTGGTGCGATGTCTATCAGACGCCTATCGTCGGGCTTGACAAAGACAAGAAGTTATGGCTCAAGCCCATGGGCTGGAAAGGCACCATAAAGAGTGACAAACTTGATGCCACTGAATTCACGCAGGTCAACCGAGTGGTACACGATGGCCAGATGTGCATGTATAACAGCTACTTCGGCCGTGACAAAGCATTCCAGCCTGTCGAAGGCTATGCCAATGGTAATACCTGGCACTGGCGCATCATCGAAGGTGTCAGCACCGAAGCATATCTTGACCTATGCGAGGGCGAGCATTGGAAAGTCGGCGAGGATATGCGTTGCGTAGTACGCAAGGTTGTGCCCAATGCCGGAACCGGGAAGTTGGGCGACTACGAACTGGCTTTTGTGGGGCGCGGCGCCTGCGCCGAGGCTCTCAACAAGCTGAGCGAGGGCGATATTGTCACCGTCAATCAGGGATGGACAACGTATGACACCAATGAAACTCCACGCCTGTATAACTGCATACAAGGTTTGTCCAATATCATCAATGACGGTGTCAATGATGATGCAGGCAATGCCGTGGATTACAATTCCAAAGTGTACTCGCGCACCGGATACGGCTCGTCTGCAGACGGCCGCACTTTGTACATGATGGTTATAGACAAGTCCACCGACTTCGATTGGGGACCCTCCGCCGGGTGCACCACGGCTGACATGGCCGACATTGCACGCCACCTCGGATGCGTCACCATGTCCGTAGTCGATGCAGGCGGCTCGGCACAGCTCTTTGTGCAAGACCGAGTAGTCAACACCACTACCGAGACAATACCCCGTGCTATCGCCAACGGCATGTTCTGCGTATCCACTGCACCCGAGGATAAAACCGTGACACGCATAGCATTCAACGATGTAGACATCACTGTTCCCACTTACGCCACCATAGTTCCGCGTATTCTCGCCTACAATAAGTACGGCGACCTTGTAGACGAGAACTTCTTTGACGCACAACTGAGCTGTGACGCAGCCATTGGTACTTGCGAGGGCAATGCCTTTATTGCCGGTAGCACTCCCGGTGTGGGCACGCTGACAGCCACTTATGGCGACTGCACCATATCCAAGCAAATAGAATTGGTAAAGGCTGACGTCGCATTAAAGCTTGGCAATATCCTCATTGATGACGTTCGCGAGTATTTGCTCGAAATTGTCGCCACTGCCGACAGAGAACAATATAATTACGATCCAGGCGAATTCCAATGGGAAGTGGCCGATCGCAGTATTGCCGACATCGATGTGCATGGAATGCTTCGCGGTATCAAGAACGGCACCACCACCATTACCGGTACGCGTGGTGACCTTGAGATTACGGCTACAGTCAACGTGCAGATACCCGAGTCTGAGGCCGTATCGCAAGACAGCTGGGACAATTGGAAGCTCTCGGGCTTTGGTGTCAAGAACTTAAATGTGACGGCTGATGGCGACGTGACATTCAATGTCAACAGTTTGCGCAACTCCTATGTGCAGTTCAAGAAAAACTATGACATTTTCAGCTGTCCGGACAGCCTGACAATCAATTTCTATACATCGGCCAAGTTCAATTCGGTAACTTTCTGTGTACGCTCCGCCGGGTCCAAGAATATCAATATAAAAATAGAACCGGCCGAAGGCAACAACTATTTCCAGCCTACCGCTACCGAGGCCAAGGTGACAGGTGCTGACGGCGTGACTCGTCGCTGTCGCATGTATGTCTCGGCCGGAAGCTCGGAGATGCAGATAGTTCTTCCTATGAGCGCCCTGGGCGAGCCGTCTTATGTCGGTATTTATCCCATCAATATGCAGTTCGTTCGTTTTGGTCTGCTTAGCTCGGCTCAGGACAATCTGGGTACGCATACCATGCGTGTAGGACGTCTGGTGGCACATTACAACCGCAATAATGCAGTCGAGGATGTTGCTGTTGATGGCAGCGCAAGTTCTGCGTTGACTATCTGGCCCAACCCGGTTGACGCCGGTGGCAACATTAATTTAGGCGGAGTGTCAGGCATCGTGCGTGCCGACATCTATAGCCTGGCCGGAGCGCGTATATTTTCGACCGGTGATGCAGCGTGCATCAATGCGCCTTCGGTCCCCGGCGTGTACCTGCTGCGTGTCACCGGAGCCGATGGCACTGCCGCTGTAGCCAAACTCGTTGTCCGTTGATACGGATGACGCCCATTTATCGATAATAGTATGCAATGAGCAACGCCATATGCGTATGGCGTTGCTCATATATAAATACGAATATAATCAGATGAATGCAGGACAATGAAGCCTTACGATGTATATCAGCTTTCTACTGCCGCTGTGCCTACTCGCGAGGATACCGATTTGTTCCTCGAGCATTTCAAACATGCCTTGGGATGAAGTCAAACAAGGTTGGTAAGGATACCGATAAATCTTTAAGGACATACTACGTACACTATAAGGCGTGACTGAAGAAACAGTAATCGGCGCACGAAAAAACGCATGAAACATGATTCCCGAAAGCCAAAATACTAAAACATAGGATAAACCTCTAAATCAAAATATGAAACATTCTCAAATCTGTACTCTTATTGTGGCGCTGCTGAGCTTTGACGTCACGGCCGGTGCCGCCAATTCGTATTACGTGGGAAATGCCGCAACGTCAGGGACGTCGGTGTCTTATCGTGGAATTACGTACACCTCCGGTGTCAATGCCTTTGCCGACTTTAAGGCACTTGTGTCGGCACGCCCTGCTCCCGGCTCCACTGTATATGTCGATGCCGGTATCTACGGTGATGCGGTTACTATAGACGTGCCCGGTCTTACGCTGTTAGGCGCAAATGCTTATTGTGACGCGCGTTCGGCCAATCGCACTGCAGCCGAAAGTGTCATTTCCGGAGAGCTCAATGTCACGGCGGACAATGTCACAATCAACGGTTTCCGCTTTACGGGCGCCGGCTGTGTCTTCAATAGTACGGCTACTAACGTCGCACCGATGTCCGGGCTGACGTTTGTATACAATGTAGCCGATGGGAGCAGTCTGCCTCGTGATAATTCGAAGTCGATATTTCATCTGGGAGCCTACTATACCGGGAAGGACGCGGCTGAGGCTGCCGCCATTGGGCGCTATCGTAATATCACGGTCGCACACAATGACTTTAACGGCCGTCGAAGCACGGCCAACCAGCCTTATGTCGTTTGGATTGCCGGATCGACAGGCTCAACAGTCGTTGAGGACAATCGGTTTGACGGCGGCGGCACTTCCGTGTCTCTGATCAATACCACCGGGAAGGCTCGCGTGGATGGTAATGTGTTCACTAATGTAGGGGATACGCTTGCTGCGGCCGGCAGCGCCAAGGGCGAGTTCTGCATCAGACTGTTCTATGTCGGCGTGGACGATGCGGTTACAGACGTCAGCGTGTGCCGCAATAGTTTTGATAGGTGTCAGGGACAGTCTTCGCTGTATCCGCTCATACGTTTTTTCAACGGCGACAAGTCCAATGCCGGCGTTAAGCCCAAAAACACCATCGTCCGGCTTAACTACAACAGTTTCAAGCGCAAACCCAAGCACAGCTCGCAGACATACAACTACGTGTTTTATGCAAACAAGGACTACACGTCCGGGGCGATTGTCGATGCACGCTTCAATCAATTTGACAACAGCGAATATGCCATGGGTATGATACAGCAGCCGTACGAAAGCACGCAGACGCGCTATTTCGGCGGCAGCACCGCCATATTCCATTTTCCGTCATCGTACGGCACCACCGTGGACTATTACAAAGACCCGGTGGGTAAGGACGTCAAGGCATTGCAGCTGAAAAGCAACCGCGTGGCACAAAGTTTCGACGTCGATGATACCACCGGAGACATATACTTCGTACAGATATGCCCGGCTTCGCAGGCTTCGGGCCGTAATCTCAAAGGCGAAGAGCCGTTGTGCGTTACGCGCTATTACAAGACCACGGACGGGACTATGCGCAAGCAGTACATGTACTTGGAATATGCAGGCCACGGTTCCAATATGGCGGTGTGCCGTATGAAGGATGGTAAGTTGTACATTTTCACAGGAGGCAACAGCCTTGATCCGCCGGCGGCCACGAGGGTCATGAGCCGTGCATGTTGCATTTTCCCTTTTGTAGCCGGCGCCACAGCCGACCTCTCCAAGACGTCCTTTACATACAACAACAAGACTTATAAGGTACGTCGGTTTACCAACCACTTTAACCGTAGCTGGCAATATCCCACCGTTGACCGCGACAACCGACTATATGCCGAGCGCCAGAGCAAAAACAAGGTCGTATATTTCGCTGTGTATGATTTGGATGATGTCTTTGATAATGGGAACAAAGCACGCCCCATCAAGGTAATTCCTTTCCCTTACGGATGTAACCCCACCACCACGGGGGCGTTGGCCGGCTTTGACAAAGGCTTCCAAACCTGGTCGCCTCAGGGATTTACCGTCTATGGCGACTATATCTACCACTTTGAGGGCGTGGGACAGGATAATTCGGATGCCATCACCTATAACGGCAAGAAAATACCCACGGTGATAGTACATGTGCACAATTGGCGCATGGACCGCTTTGCCTATCGTAAGCCGGTTTTGCGCAGTGCTGTGATAAGCCAAAATAGCGGCGAACCCGAGGGTGTCAAGCTGCACCGCGACAAGTACGGACGTCCGCACATGTTGATGGGTATCGTCAGTGGCAAGGCCGGGGCGCGTCGTGCCAATATCTTCGACTTTGCGCCAAATACTGTCGAGGGTTTCGCATACACCATAGACAAGGCTTCGACTACTTCGGCGACAGCGGCACTGGCGTTTACGTGCCCGGCGCTTGGGAATACGGATCGGCAGGCATTGACTTTGGAACACAATCGTCTTACCGCCGCGCCGCAAATTGTAATCACCGGCCCGGATGCCGACTGCTTCAGCATTAGCGGATCTGTCGGTCCGCTTGATTCGTCGTCGACGCACGAAATCACATTCACGCCCAAGAAAGGACAAGACAATTATAAGGCAGCCGTGCGCGTTTCGTCGCCTAATGCCGCCGACCTCATAATATCTTTAACCGGCAAGTGTTCGGATAGTACAGGTATTCTGGACCTTAACGCTGACTATACCGCCGGCGAGGTAGTGTATTATGATCTCCGTGGCGTCTGTTTGGGTGTCGAATTGCCCGAGGTCCCCGGCGTGTATATCGTACGTCGGGGTTCCAAAGTCTCCAAGGTATTAGTCCGGTAAACCCGAACTGTCCGATAAAGATGTGACAGCAACTGCGGCCAATCTGCTATGCTGCCTGTGTTTTATTTTCTTCGACTTCGAGTAATCGGAGGATAGAGTTCTTCGAAGCCAATCAAAGACACGAGAGCCGTCATCCTTGCGGATGGCGGCTCTCGCTATTTGGATTTTGTGTAATCGTAGAAGATTAGTCCTCGTTGAGGTTGATGCGCTTGAAGGCAACAGCAACCAGGCCCTTGGACGAAGCTTCGAGGTACTGGCCTACGGAAAGCTTACCGTCCTTGACGTATTCCTGTTCCAGGAGGCATGACTCTTTGAAGAACTTGTTGAGGCGACCGTTGGCGATGTTTTTGATCATAGCCTCGGGGAGGTTTGCAGCCTTAGCCTCAGCAGTTTCTTTGGAGATCTTGCGAGCCTTGTCAGCTTCTTCCTGAGTGAGCCAGCCTTTGGCCATGTTCGATTCGATATGGTCTTCGCTGTCTACGAGGTTGGGGTTGATGCCTGCTTTGTGCAGTGCAGCGTCTACGGCTTTCTTTACGAGTTCTTCCTTTGTTTTCTCGATGGCTACGGAGAGTTCCGAGTCAACGATGTTTTGAGGAACGGCCTCGCGATTAACAGCCACGGGGTTCATGGCTGCAACCTGCATAGCCACGTCGCGCATCACCTGTGCATCAACGCCTTCGAGGTTGAAGGACACGATGGTGGAGAGCTTATTGCCAAAGTGGTTGTACGAGGTCACGGAAGCGCCTTCGAGGTATTCGTAAGCGGAGATTTCGGTCTTTTCGCCGGTCTTGCCGCTTTCTTCAACCACGAGTTCGGCCACGGTGCGGCCGTCGATGGTGAGAGCCTTGAGCTCGTCGATGCTCTTGACTTTATTGTCGAGGGCGAGGGCGAGGAGCTTCTTGGTCAGCTCGACGAAAGTGGCGTTCTTGGCCACGAAGTCGGTCTCGCAATTGAGAGCGACGATAGCTGCGAAGTTGTCCTTGACATCTGCGAGGACGCAGCCTTCCGAAGCCTGACGGTCTTCGCGCTTGGCGGCGATGGCCTTACCTTTTTGACGCAGAATTTCGACAGCGGCATCCATGTCGCCGTTAGTCTCGGTCAGGGCTGCCTTGCAGTCGCTGAGACCTGCGCTGGTCAGGTGGCGGAGTTTTTTGATGTCTTCGATTGTAACTGCCATTGTGGTGGAGTGTTATAATTGAATAACTATTTACTTAAAGATTGTTGTAGATTACTCGGCAGCGGGAGCTTCGGCAGCGGGAGCCTCAGCAGCTTCAGCGGCGGGAGCAGCCTCTTCGGCAGCTGCGGCCACTTCGCTGCGGCGTACGCGGCGACGTTCGCGTTTGGGAGCTGCGCCTTCTTCGGCACCTTCGCCGGCGGCTTCGGTATCTACCTTCTCGGCTTTACGCTCTTCCAGACCTTCGGCCATGGCAGCGCATACTGCGTCGAGAACCACTTCGATGCTCTTGGAAGCATCATCGTTGGCGGGGATTACGAAGTCGATGTTCGTGGGATCGGAGTTGGTGTCGACCATAGCGAACACGGGGATACCGAGACGGTTGGCTTCGGCTACGGCGATGTGCTCCTTGAGTACGTCTACTACAAAGAGTGCGGAGGGCAGACGATTGAGGTCGGCGATGCTGCCGAGGTTTTTCTCGAGCTTGGCGCGCTGACGTGTAATCTGCAGTTTCTCGCGCTTGGAGAGGTTGTCAAAAGTGCCATCCTTGCTCATCTTGTCGATGGAAGCCATCTTCTTGACGGCTTTGCGGATGGTGGGGAAGTTGGTGAGCATGCCGCCGGGCCAGCGTTCGATGACGTAGGGCATGCCTATTGCGGTGGCTTTGTCGGCCACTACTTGTTTGGCCTGTTTTTTGGTGGCTACGAACAGCACTTTCTTGCCGGATTTGGCGATGCTCTTGAGTGCTGCAGCAGCTTCTTCGATCTTGGCTGCGGTCTTTACAAGGTCGATGATGTGGATACCGTTACGCTCCATGAATATATAGGGAGCCATAGCAGGATTCCATTTTCTTTTGAGGTGACCGAAGTGGCATCCTGCTTCGAGGAGTTGTTCAAATGTTGGGGTTGCCATGATTTGATGGTAGGTGTTTGTTTACGTTCTTTTTGGTAATTACAACCCTGGGGTAGGGAACGTGTCCATCTCCGGGGTTTAGATACTAAACACGGGGCTCCGACGTCGGGCATTGACGCCGTCTGTGGCGTCGGGGCTATAGGGTCAGGCGGCTAAGCGGCTTGCAGGCATCGTGTGGTACCCGCGGCCATACCGCCGGAGGACATTAACGCTTGCTGAACTGGAAGCGCTTGCGTGCTTTGGGGCGACCGGGTTTCTTACGCTCGACAGCGCGGGGGTCGCGAGTCACGAAGCCATGCTTACGCAGCAGTGCTTTGTCTTCGGGGTTAACCTTTACGAGAGCGCGGGCGATGCCCAGGCGCAGAGCTTCGGCCTGTCCTTTGTAGCCACCGCCATCGAGGTTGACGTGGATGTCATAGTTGGCGAGTACATCGAGCACCATCAGGGGTTGCTTAACGATATACTGCAGAATGGACGAGGGGAAGTATGTCTCTAAGGAACGTTTGTTGATTGTGATGACGCCGGTGCCTTCTTTGAGTATCACGCGGGCGACGGCGGCCTTACGGCGGCCTAATGCATTAACTGTTTCCATGCGTCGTTATTTCATTTTGTTGATGTCGATAAGTACGGGGTTTTGAGCCTCGTGGTCATGCTTCGGTCCGTTGTAGACATGGACGTTGGCAAGCAGGGCACGACCCATGCGATTCTTGGGCAGCATGCCTTTGAGTACGCGCAGGAACAGGGGGTGTTTGCCGGGCTTGATGTGCTTGTTGTAAGACTTTTTCATCAAGACCTCGGGTGTAGCCTCACGCTGACCGCCGGGATAGCCGGTGTAGTTGAGATAGATGCGGTCGGTCATCTTCTTGCCGGTCAGGACAATCTTGTCGGCGTTGATAATGATTACATAGTCGCCGCACTCTACGTGGGGCGAGTAGCTGGGCTTGTTTTTGCCGCGCAGAATCTTGGCGACTTGGGAGCAGAGGCGACCAAGTACCTGATCGGTGGCGTCAATCACAACCCATTTGCGCTCGACGCTCTGGGCGTTGGGCATAGATGTTTTGTAGCTTAAAGTATCCACTTTTAAGATTTTGTTTAACAATTAGTTAATACGGTCACAGCCATCGTCGGCACTCGGCCAAAAGTGCCGCCGGACTGCGCCCAATTGATGTTTTTTGGACATAATCGGCCTGCAAAGGTACGCATTTTAATCCGTTACACCAAAATATTTTAACCCGAATTTTTCTGCGCCCGTTTGCAGCCCCATTTTGCCGCCGTTCAGAGACCCGATTTTGGCAAATTTCGGCACAAGACAAAAAATCCGATATATAGATTTTTGTCTTGTGCCTTTTTCTACCAATTCATTATTCCTAACTCGCGGAATAAGAACGACACGTGGATCAGCTCAGATTTTCAGCTTCTTGCGACCCTGCGGCGATACAAGGATGTAGATGCCGTGAGGCAGCGCATCGGCGGTGATTTCCGCTTCGCGCATACCGCTGCCGACCCGCACGCCTTGCAGGTTGTATACTTCGTAGACCGCGTCCTGCGTGTCCACGCTAACATCGTCAACGCCGTTATATGATATATACAAAAATTCCTCCCATTTGTCAGCTGTTTTGTATTTATTGATAGATTCTTCCGGGACAAGCAACCGGCAAGCTGTTTTATCAACACCTTCAAATACCTGATAACCACACACAGGCGGCTCAATGGCCAGAGATACCAGCTTTGTCAGTCCGGAGCAGCCGTAGAAGGCAATCTCGCCGATAGAGGTGACTGAGTTGCCGATGGTCACGGAAGTTAAGCCGGAGCAGCCGCAGAAGGCTTCTTGGCCGATAGAGGTGACAGAATTGCCGATGGTCACGGAAGTTAGGCCGGAGCAGTCGGAGAAGGCATCTTCGCCGATAAAGGTAACGGAGTTGGGGATGGTTACGGAGGTTAGTCCGGAGCAGTATCTGAAGGCGCCTTCGCCGATGGATTTGACCGAATTGCCGATGGTCACTGAAGTCAGCCCGGAGCAGCTGTCGAAGGCGGATTCGCCGATGGATTTGACCGAATTGCCAATGATCGCTGAAGTCAGACCCGAGCAGCCGTAGAAGGCGGATTCGCCGATGGAAGTGACGGAATTGGGGATGGTCACAGAAGTAAGTTCCGAGCAGCCGTAGAAGGCTCGGTCGCCGATGGAAGTGACAGAATTGGGGATGGTGGTATTCTTACAACCAACGATTAATTTGTTCGTGGATGTTTTTATGATTGCATTACAATTGTCGCGCGAATCATATATGACATTATTTTTGTCAACTACCACGGAAGTGAGCTTGGAGCAGCCGTAGAAGGTTGAGCTTGGAATAATAGTGACTTTATCGCCAATAGTCAATGAAGTGAGATTTGTACAGTCACTAAAAGAGTAATCGGTGCAATTTTCGGCATTGAATGTCACGGAAGTGAGCCCGGAACAGCCGCCGAAGGCAAATTCGCCGATGGAAGTGACGGAGTTGGGGATGGTCACGGAAGTAAGTCCGGTGCAGTGGTAGAAGGCGTCTTCGCCGATGGAAGTGACGGAGTTTGGGATGGTCACGGAAGTTAGCCCCCAGCTGTAGCGGAAGGCGTCTTCGCCGATGGAAGTGACGGAATACGCTCTAAAGCCGTATATTATAGTTTCGGGTATGATAATATTACCACTATAAATGCCACTATATATGCCTTTTGTTACACTCGCCGTTTTATCGGTCTTATTAAGATTATAGTATATTCCATCAACCTCGCAGTCGTAAGCGAGGGCGGGAGAGGAAGATAAAAGCAACCCGAATAGGGCTGTCAAGATAAATAATGTTCGTTTCATATTAGGTCATTGCTTATGGTTAGCATTGGTTGAATGTCTGCCCTATGGCCATACCGAATACCGAGACGGTCTGTATACGACACTGTCGCTGGACATTTCGGCATGGCCTTTTAAGGGCATTTATTTTGTGCCTTATGTTTGTGCTTCAGATTTTCAGTTTCTTGCGACCGTGCGGCGACACAAGGATATAGACGCCGTGAGGCAACGCATCGGCAGTGATTTCCGCTTCGCGCATACCGCTGCCAACACGCACGCCCTGCAGGTTGTACACCTCGTAGACCGCGTCAAGCGTGTCCACGCTCACATCGTCCACGCTGCTACACTCGGATATATACTTAAATTCCTTCCAATCCTTGGCGGCCTTGTACTTATTGATTGATTCCTTGGGGACAAACAACCGGCAAGTCTTTCTATTAACGCCATCTCCAAATGCAGAACTATAGCGGCCAATACCACATGTAGGCGGATCAACGGCCAGAGAGACCAATTCTGTCAGCCTGTAGCAGTAGCGGAAGGCGTGTTCGCCGATAGTAGTGACTGAATTGCCGATAGTCACGAATTCCAGCTGATGGCAATCTAAGAAAGCATTCTCGCTGATTGAGGTGACGGAGTTGGGGATAGTCACGGAAGTGATCCCGGATTTGTAGAAGGCGTCTTCGCCGATAGAAGTGACGGAATACGTTGTATTGTCGTATATTATAGTTTCGGGTATAATAATATTGCCACTATAAGCGCCATAATAGTTACTTACCACACTCGCTGTTTTATTGGTAGTATTAACAGAATAGCTTATTCCACCAACTGTACAGACGAATTTATCTGCAAGGACATGGGAAGCGGAAAAGATCAATAGGATGAGTAGGAGCGCCGGGCGGATGATTGTGCGCTTGAATGGAACGGTGATGGGAGACGAGGATTTGTGTCGGGAAGCCGGATGTCGCATCACCGATGGTTCGGTATGTGCTGATTTATCATTTTTGAGGGGTGTGAGTAGTGTCATAAAATACTTCGATAACTTTTTGAGTTAGTTAATGACCCTAAGAAGCCAAATCGTTTAACCAGTTAAACAAATAACTGTTTATCAATATATTTAAGCACAAAGAATTGGTCGGTAGCTGATTGTCAACAGCTTTGATGCCATTTTGCGACATTTAAAGCCATGCTGATTACTCAGCTACTCGACCAAGTATGAGAGACCCTCTTGAGAGGCTTCTTTACATCATAGGACTTCCTTGATTGCTTTGTTCCACCGCTCCCATGAATAACCCGATGAAGGATGGTATATCCATATAGCCTTGATTACATGTCCGTTGTCAAGAGTATATGAGCCTTGCTTCAAGGGATATCCGTCTACCTTGATTTCATCGCCCTTTTTCCAACCACGCGAAGGCATATTGTCCCACATACGGGTCACGCCCCATACGATTATGGCATCCGGCTGAAGTGTGTTAAGAACCTCATAGAACGCATCTTCCGATTTGTCATAATCCTCCGGGGTGCCGGCTTTACGCGGTCCGTCCACGGCCGTTTGCAGGTAATTGTAGAACGCGAGCGAATTCCAGATTCTTGCCGATTCTTCCGGCGTAGTTTCGTGACCGACGAGCGAACGCTCAAATTTTCGGAACGTTCCTGTCCAGCTTGCGGTTTTACCATCCACTAACTTTTGGATGAGATTTTGCGTAAAATCCGGGCAATCTGATTCGTTGACATCTTCACAATCCTCGCAATAGTGGCTTTCGCCTATGACGAGAATCTTTTTACCGAACTCGTTTCCATCATGGTAGTCTTTACCAATCCATGGCTTAAATCTGACGTTTTTCATTGAAGTCTGAAGGCGCCGCGGTCATCCTCTCGTTGGCGATTGATAATAAAAAAAGCGTAGGAATCTGTATCTGTTACCGTCCTACGTTTCGAGGCTTCTCGCATTGCCCTTTAGATGTCGGACGGCAACGCAGAAGCCCACGCTCGTATATGCAATCATAGCGTCCGGCCATATTTCTCTCGAAATACATTGCCGAAAGCAAGAAAATCACATATCCACGGGCATCTACCGTTGCTCAATCCTTGACATAGATATGAAATTTTGCGAGAATTTCTGATAGTCAAGAATCAGCGCGGATAAACGCTTTCTAATTATGTCTGTCGACCCACCCGCTTAGCCCTGACCGGGCTTCTGCGATGCGGTCTGCGCCACAAAGTTAAACATAGTTTTCGTTCCTGCCAAATATTTTGCCAAGTTTTTGAAGTTTTTGAATACCACGAAGATAACATTCAGGCCCATAGGGACAAAGCGCTCCCTCCGCATGATGTTTCATTTTATTTTGAACCATGATAATATCCTGTAGCCCAATGTAGTTACAGCGTTTATAGCATCCGTTTTGACCTATACACCAAAAAACGGTGTATAAATAAAAAAGGAGGCCGAAGCCTCCTTTTTATTTATATCTTGCGATTTTTCAGTCGTCCAGAGGGTTGGGCTCGTCAGGATGGGTGTACCAGCGGGAGTACAGCAGGTAGTTGTGCGCGATTTTCTGGTTGATTTCGCGGCTTTGTTCGGGGTCTACCTTTTTGATGTACTTGGCCGGAGCGCCGGCCCACAGTTCGTAAGGACCTATCTTGGTATTGGACAGGACTACGGCGCCGGCGGCAACGATAGCGCCCTCGCCTACCACGGCGTTGTCCATGACCACGGCGCCCATGCCTACCAAGGCGAGGTCGTGTATGTCCGCCCCGTGTATAGTGACGTTATGGCCGATGGAAACATCGTTGCCGATGGTGATGGTGGATTTGCGGAAAAGCGTGTGCAGTACACTGCCATCCTGAATATTGACGCGGTCGCCGATGGTGATGGTATTGACATCGCCGCGCAGGACGGTGCCAAACCATACGCTGCATTTTTCGCCCATGGTGACATCTCCTATAATGGTGGCGTTTTCGGCCAGAAAAGTGTCTGCGCCTATCACCGGAGTGTGTCCGCGCAGTGGAATGATTAATGCCATTTGTATATGTTGTTCTGATTTTTACTTCTAATGGGTTAGTTGCGCGTCAGTGGCCGGGTTTTCTTTTCGAGCCAAGTGCGCTGAGCGCTGTTCAGCATCGGAGTAAGGCGCGAGCACACCATACGGTGGTAGTCGTTGACCCATTCGATCTCGGCATCTGTCATCATGTCCACATCAAACAGCGATAGGTCGAAGGGACATAGCGTCAGCGTCTCGAAGCGGTAGAACTTGCCGAACTCGGTGGTCATGGCCTCGGTGGTTAGCACAAGGTTTTCGCAACGTATGCCATGGACATTCTCGCGGTAAAGTCCGGGCTCATTGGATGTAATCATACCCGGGGTCATCGGCGCCGGCACGTAATTGAGGCGAATGCTCTGCGGCCCTTCGTGCACGTTGAGGAAGTGGCCCACGCCGTGTCCGGTGCCGTGCAGATAGGTCAAGCCCTGCTTCCACAAGAATTGGCGTGCGAGTATATCAAGTTGCATGCCGACAGTTCCTTGCGGGAATACGGCGGTAGCCAAAGCGATATGGCCTTTCATCACCAGGGTGAAGTCGTGGCGCTGTTCGGCTGTGCTCTCGCCTATGGCGATTGTGCGCGTGATGTCCGTGGTGCCGTCAAGATACTGAGCGCCGCTGTCTATCAGCAGCAGACTGCCGCGATGTATCTCCGCATTGGACTCCTCGGTGGGGTCGTAGTGGACGATGGCTCCATGCGCACCGAAGCCGGCAATAGTACCGAAGCTTTCGTCAAAAAACAACGGCTGAGCCTGACGTGCTTGGCGGAAGATGCGTACAACGTCCAATTCGGTCAGGGGCAGGTCATTGTCCACATGTCTTTCGATTTCCATAAGGGCCGAAACAATGGCCACGCCGTCACGCTCCATTGCGGCACGCACGCCGGCCAATTGTACTTTATTCTTAACGGCCTTGAGCATCCCGGCCGGCGAAGTAGCCAATATGGCACGCTTGCCAAGGGCATTGGTGACTGCTACGGCATTCTTGTCCGGCTGTGCAAGTACACGAATATCTGCCGGTAATGCCGCAATGAAGGGCAGTACATCTCCGTATCCGGCCACGGCAACCCCGGCCTCGGCGAGGTGGGCACGAACGGCCTCATCCAATTTATTCTCGTCTACGAACAAGGTATTGCCCTTGGGCGACAGATACAAGAAAGACGTGACCACGGTAGTGTACGGCACATCGTGTGCACGAATGTTCAGCGTCCATACAATTTCGTCAAGAGCGCTGGTGAATATAGCGTCTGCGCCGAGGTCGGCAGCCGCAGTCAGTAAAGCGGCAATTTTGTCGGCAGCACTCTGACCGGCATACCGGATGTCGTGTACGAAGACCTTGTCCTGGGGCAGCGCGGGACGATCGGGCCACGTGTCGGCTATAGGGTCGAAGTCTGTCTTGAGTTCGATGCCGCGAGCGCCGAGGGTTGCAGCCAGGCTGTCGGCCTCGGTACGGCTGAACAACATTCCGTCCACGCCTACAGTGTTGCCTTGATGCAGGTTGTGCGTCAGCCACGTCAGGATGTCCGGAGTTTCGGGAAGGCCCTCCTTCATTAGCAGGATTTCGGTGCCGTCAAGCTGCTGCGCCGCCTGTATAAAGTATCGCGAATCGGTCCACAGCAATGCCTTATCCGCAGTGACTACCATGGTGGCGGCACTGCCTGTAAAGCCGCTGATGCGACGCAAAAAAGCCCAGTGGGCGCCTATATATTCGCTCTGGTGGGGGTCTGTCTTATTGATAATGGCGGCATTGACGCCGGCCTTGGCCATAAGTCCGCGAAGGACTGTGAGCCGTTGAGCTATCTCTGTTTTCATAAAGCCGATAGTATTGGGTGTATTAATTGTCTATGCAGTTGCGGGTATGGCGGCCATGCCGGCCGGCGACCTTATTTTTGAGGTTACAAAAATAATCCTTTTTTGCCGTTTACACAACACCACCGGACAAAACTGCCGACTGTGGCGCCGGGAACACGCGGACGCAGGCGTGCCAATGTTCGCGCCTGCGTCCGTATCCGGGTAAACTATTGTTGCGCCTTATGGCTATATCAGCACATGCTGCAACTCACTTAGAATTGTATATGACGCTACGAGTGCCAGTATGGCCGTAATGGCAACGATGACAACGTCCACCATCGAATGGCTTCGTTCCTCTGTCGGGAAAAGGCGCTCAACTTGCGCACTGCTGTTGAAATAGCCGAGCCATAAGATGCTCACGACGATTTTCACAACAAAGAAGATTACAGCAGGAGAATATTTGAAAAGTTGGATACTTCCAAACATCATACACGTGGTCTCTACCAACGTGATGAGTAGCAATGATCTGCACAGAAATACCACATTGCTTCCGACGCGGCTGATGCACACTAATGCATAAATCGCCAAGCCGACCTTGGCTATGTTGCTGAGTAAAAACGGCGTGGGAAGCGACTCGGTCAGCATGGACACGATAGCCCTTACTATCGACAACCACATCATAAGGACAAAGAGGAAAAGCCATCCGCGAATTTTGAGGAGCCGCTCGGTTTCGGCTTCCGGCTCCATGTCCGGGTCGGGACGGAAGTCTCGGTTGTAGATTTCTCCTAACATCGGTGGCGGTGTGCCGTCCGATGTTTCAGTCGCACTGCCTCCGCCAAATTCTTCGGGGACTTCGTCAGACCACAGGGTCTCTTTGCAATGCGGACATATTTTCGCGTCTGAAGGGATGGCTGTCCCACATACCGGACAGATTATTTGTTTATCTTTATCCATATCTTTATTGTGTTGTTTATTGTAATTGTTGTCAATCCTTATTGCGCCATAGCGCCGTCTCATAGTGCTATGCCATGGCCGGCAAGGCTGCGGATGAAGCTCGAAAAGGTGTAGGCGTATAGATAATGGTTGAAGTATACGACTTGCACGACACAGATTGCCAAGAACAGTATTGTATCGTAATAATGGCTGCGGCGGCTTCCTAATGGGAATATGCGCCATATTTGCAACGAGAATACCACGTAGACAAGGAAAACCAGAACCGCTGTAATACCAAATGCACATAGGTATATCTTTCCCACATCACCGATTTTGCCGTATACATACAAATACCCGATAGTCAAGAATAGGCAAAGCAAGGCATAATATATCAACAAGTACACCCCGTTAGGCTTTGCTTTACACACCGCGAACAACGTATATGCGCTGAAGAAAGCCATAACGCCGTTATAGATGGTGTATATTGTTCCGAATCGTGGTATCTTGCCAAAAAACATCAAGAAGTCATAGCCATACCGGAATGTCGATATGCATAGAAGTGCCAAGACTCCAATCATCACGCCATGGAACAGCGTTCCATTCATCGACTTTCCGTTCACTATCAATGCGACATGTGATCGGGCAATTGCAGCGTTCTGTGCAGCGGCTATATCTTCTGCCGAGGCTGATTCTGCGGCATCTTCCGCGTCAGGATCTGCGCATGTCGCATCGGCCGACTCCCCAATCTTGTTGCATCTCGGGCATTTTTCATCTTCGCTCGCAAGCGGTGTACCGCATGCCGGGCAGGTGCATTCCGACCCCTTTTTTCTGTATGTCATAGCCTTTAATCTAATGTAATTACAAAATTAGCGCATTGCTGCGTCATTTACAATATTCTTCATTCTATTTGTGAGTAAAAGTACGGCAATTACGAACAAAATGCCGTTGTTACTTGCCGTTTAGGTGGAAGTAGTAGTTGCCTTGGGGCATGTGGCATACAAACGTTTCGGTTGCCATACTCTTGGATATGCATTTTGATACGAGATGACACCGGCCGTCGTGGCGTATGCGGTAATACGCGCATGCATCGACATACAATACTTCGAACGTGGCCCGTATCAGGGAGCCTTCACTGTTTTCCAGCAAAACCGGGCCGACCACCGTCCACGACGGCTCTTCAAGGTTCGGCGTAAAAGACATTGACGATGCTCGCCCCGTGATGGCGGCAACAAGTGCCAGCGCTGCCAGACTGATGTAATTCTTGGTCTTCATAATGCTTCGTTTTTAATGTGGTTATGCTTTTAGATTTGGTGGAAGTCTGCTTACCCGAGGGCTTGTTTCCTCCTTTCGCAAGCAAAATTACGCTCCCGGAAGAGCGTTGTCAATACGTAGGCGCGCTTCCTGTACGAACCCCCGGCTTTTTTGTGTGAACCGTGCATTTTCGGCCGTGGCAGCGCCGATATACGGGCTTTGACCGGGCGCCTTGCCCTTGAGGGCGGGCAAGCCCTGCTCCAAGGCCCTTCCGAAATTTGTCAAAAGATTTTTTCGTGCAGATATTGTGTATATCCCAAAAAGTGCTTAACTTTGCAGTCGCAAACCGCACGAGCATGGTACCTTGGCCGAGTGGTTAGGCACCGGTCTGCAAAACCGTTTACAGCAGTTCGATTCTGCTAGGTACCTCATATGATGAATCCCGCTGTCGTACGGCGGGATTTACTTTTATTACGAAACGCTCCCTCTATGCAGCCACCGGCTCATAACATAAACAGCAATGCTGCCCGTGTGCTCTACGCACAGGCACGCCGTGCCATGGGCCTCGTGCTTCTCGTTATTATATTGTTAATGAGTAGTGCATCTTTGCATGTCTATGCTGCTGATTATAACTATAATCCCATGTCAGGTCCGCCACCGGCCATCGACCACAAAGACATAGACATGGATATCAATGCCGCATTAGAAAGCGATACACTTGTATACCTCGTGACGGTTCTGCCCGGGAAACATACCGACGAGTTCGAAGGCCAAAGCGCAATCCGAATTATCACGCCATCCGGCGATACGGCCTACACATGGGGGACGTTCGGTTCTAATGCTCCACATTATATATATCAATATCTCGAAGGCAAAACGACTTACACCGCCGTTTCGATGCCTTGGAGCACATTCTTGAGCTCATACGTAAGTCGAAGCCGTGGAGTTCTTTTGCAAGGCCTCGTATTGGATCCGGTTCAAATCCACCGTCTTATGGACATACTCGAAGAGAACCTGCATCCCGAAAACCGAGACTCACGCTACGACTACTTTTTAGACAATTGCGCGACGCGCTCATTGTCCGCCATCGAAAACGCGCTCGGATTTGAGCTTAGACTTCCGGATGAATATTTAGGCAAGTTTAATCCGGAGAAAACCACCTATCGCCAAGCCCTGCGTAGCTATCACGCCGGTTATCCGTGGTATCAATTCGGCTTGGAACTTGCACTGGGCAGCGAAATTGACCAACCTCTCGGCGACGGTGGCGAACGCAAGTTGACATTTACACCATTATTGCTTGCGGGATTCATTGGAAACTGCGTCATAGACTACGCAAAAGCGCATGGAGTCCCTGTTGTATTGGGTACAGTATTCTTAGACGGAGGCACATCCAAGACTTCAGAAAAAGGTGCTAATGCTATTATTAATAGTATATTAGAAGGAGACTGCGACAAGATAACACAAACAGCATCATCGCCAACGCCATGGTATCTAAGCCCTTTGGTCGCCTCTCTGGTACTACTCGTGATCTCATTTTTCGTAGCTCGTAAAGTAAAACGCGAGCTTCGGCCCATTCGCGGCTTTTACACAGTCTTTTATGGAGTTATCGCTATAGTAGGAACCATCTTGACTTATCTTGTCTTTTCGGATCACTATGCCACCTCTCCAAACTGGCTGCTTTTGTGGCTTAACCCGTTTGCTATAATCCCGGCCATATTAATCTGGAACAAACGCATGGAACTTATTGCAGATGTAATTTTTTTAGTCCGTTTGTTCCCGACACTGATTCTAATCTTAATATGGCCATGGATTTCACAACGCACAGACATTGCAATCTGGCCGTGGTTTATTTCGGATTTACTCCTCACTTTTGCCCGAATGGAACGCGCAGAAGAGCTCACAGAAACACCCGAAGATGACTCCAACAAAGGCGAAGACTCCGAGTGCCGTGAAGAAAAAATTAAAGGAATAAAACGAACAAATAAATTATGGGGATTCAAGACCAATGGTTACACATACATCATAGAGAATTCTAACTCCAAAGAATCCCGAGAATCGAGTTCTAAAATCAATGAAGCATGAGGCAACGCACAAAAATACATAGCCATGCGGCTGCAAACTTGATATGCAGATGCGCTGCCGGTATTTTATACGCACAGGCACGCCGCGCTATGGGCCTCGTGCTTCTCGTTATATTATTATGCGGAACGGCTGCGCACACGGCTATGGCCGAAAAAAGGTTGACTCTCGATTGGAATTTAGCGGAAGACTGTGACACCACCATATATCTTGCTACATTTTTTCCCGGCAAAGAAGTCTACGAACTCGAAGGTCACTCGGCACTGCGCATTGTCACTCCGTACAGCGACACCGCCATCACTTGGGGTATGTTTGATTTCAACGCTCCGCATTTTGTATACCGTTTTGTCAAAGGCGAGACGGACTACAGCGTTGCCGCCGTACCCTGGGCACCATTTCTATATAGTTATGTATGCCAAGGGCGCAGCACTATACTGCAAAAGCTGAATCTAACCCGAGAGCAGATTCAGCGCCTTATGGCACTGGTCGAGGAAAACCTGCGCCCCGAAAATCGCGTCTACCGCTACAATTATATCGAAGACAATTGCGCTACTCGTCCGCTGCAAATCATCGAAAAAGCCATCGGCCAAGAACCGGACTTGGGATGGACCGGCATATATAGCTTTGACCTTGGTGACGGGACTACATACCGTAACGTCATGCGTCGATACCACGCCAACTATCCGTGGTATCAGTTCGGCATCGACCTCGCGCTGGGCAGCGGCATCGACCAACCTGTCGGAGGGTATCGTAATAGACGCGGCCTTGCCTTTGCTCCCATATTACTAGCCGGGATGCTTGAACACAGCACCTTCAAAGCCGACGGATTGTCCAAATCCGACTTGTTCAAATTCGGCATATCAAACCCTGACGGATATGATATTTCGATTGTAACGAAAACCACCATCATTGATGCCGACGGGCAGCGAGTACCGGAAGACCAAACTATCAGAGGCTTTCTTCTGGATAATGACCCGAGACACGACACTCCGGATGAATGCTTCGCCGTTCTCCCTCCCACCCCATGGTATCTGACACCTATGGCCGCAATGCTGGTGTTGCTGGCAATATCATTCTTCGTAGCACGAACCGTGTCCTTCAAATGGCGTCGTATGCGCGGATTTTACTGCATCTTTTTCGGCGCAAATGCCATATTGGGCTGTATCATTACCTTTCTTGTGTTCTTCTCCGAGCACTACGCCACTTCGCCCAATTGGCTGATATTGTGGCTCAATCCATTTGCTATAATCCCCGCAATCACCGTCTGGAAACCGCGTTACGACAAAACCACGCTCATATATATGGAGTTACATCTGTTGGCTATGCTTGCCATGCTGCTTATATGGCCTTGGATAGCGCAAACGGCCAATGATGCATTCTGGCCTTGGATAGCCGCCGACTTCATCCTCACCTACGCATGGATATGGCGCAATGCCCGGATGGCAAAAGCGACAAAACAGCAGATCATCGAGTACGAAGAGCACAACCGACAACGCGACCGAAAGCAACGTCGGTGGTGGCCCCGGCGCTCACGAAAGACCGATTATATATACGAAATACGAGAGTCACACCCCAAAAGCAACCGTAAATAAGATATGACACAACGCCCGCGAATGCTAAGCTTTGTAGCCGCCACTATGGTGTCGACCGCCCTGAGTGTTGTCCTCGGGGCTAAGCAGCCACGTCTTGTGTTGGGCGTATTTATCGAAGGCCTGCGCATGGAAACGCTGCAGGACCTTGCCCCATACTTCGGGCATGACGGTTTCAATCGCCTGTTGCGCCAAGGCGCTGTCATCACCGATGCCGATTTCGGGCCGGGCTTGGATGCCGCCTCGGCGACAGCGCTGTTACTCACCGGTGCGGCTCCGGCAGCTAACGGCATACCGGCCGCCGTGGTATACGATGCGGCCAAACTCCGCACGCGCAACGTCTTTGACGATGGCGTAACCATGGGCAACTATACGGATATGACGTTGTCTCCTGCAGCTTTGCAGGTCTCCACCATCGCCGATGAGGTTAAGGTAGCCGGCAACGGCGTAGGCATGGTATATGCCATAGCCTCCGATGCCGCATGCGCTGTCATCCAAGGCGGACATAGTGCCAATAGCGCCGTATTTGTCAACGATGTCACCGGCAATTGGGCCACCTCGACCTTTTACAAGGAGTTCCCCGTGTCCGCATCGATGTCCAACCGCACAGCCCCATTATCGGCGCGTTTGGACACCATGTCTTGGACTCCGATGCAAGCCTCCGGCAACGCCGCATGGATGCTGCCCGAGCACCTCAGGACATACCCCTTCCGTCACACCTTCAAGCGCAACGATCCCGATCGCTTTGCTCGGTATCTGACTACGCCACTGGCCAATGCCGACATCGTGCGCCTCGCCACACAATACGTCAGCACCTATAAACTGGGTACCAGACAGTCCACAGACATGCTGACCCTGTCGTGTACACTCGAACCATTCCCGGGAACGCGTACTACCGAGGCTCGCTATGAGACCATAGACGCCTATATGCGTGCTGACGCTGCGCTTGCCTCGCTGTTTAAAGCTGCCGAGCACAACACAGCCGACAACGGCGGCATGGTCATTCTGGTGGCCGGACTTCCGCCTCGCCAATGGCGTCGCCCCGATGATGAAACGTGGGGGCTGCCGGACGGCACATTCTCGACGCGCAAGGCCATGTCGCTACTCAATATGTATCTCATGGCCGTACACGGCACCGGGCAATGGGTCAGCGGATATCACGATGGTCGGGTGTATCTCAATGCCGACCTCATCAAGCAGAACAACAAGGATATAGCCGATATGCGTAGTCAGGCCGCAGCCTTTCTGCAGCGCATGTCCGGCGTCCTTCAGGCATATACCATAGACCAAATTATCACCGGGACAGCGCCTGTGGACGACCCTCAAGGTCTGCGGCGAAACACCACCATCGCCTATGCCGGCGACGTCTTTGTCCAAATCATCCCCGGATGGAAGCTCCAAGACGACTACAACCGCGCAGGCACCACTACGCCGCAAACGGCTGCCGTGGCGGCTCTGACCACGGCCCCGGTATTCATTCTTGCCCCGGAAATTCCGGCACAGACCATAGGTGTCCCCGTGGATGCACGGCGCATAGCGCCTACCGTGACGCGCCAATTGCGCATACGGTCACCCAATGGCGCCGGACGTCCGCCCCTGTCACTACAAAAATAACGATACGACGGACGCGGATAGACACCGGGCGAGCGCAGCGCTTTTCGGCACTGACTGCCTGACAATTCCGCCAAAAATCCCTATATTTGCAAAATATTTGGCCGCGCACGTGCCTCACGTGCGCTGCTATACATACGATATATCTGAATAATAATATCTTAACACCACTATACAAATGTCATTTACAGGCTTTCTAAGCAAAATATTCGGTGACAAGTCCTCGCGCGACCGCAAACTGTTGCAGCCGCTTGTTGACCGTATCAACGCCATAGGCCCGGATCTCAAGCCGCTGACCAACGATGAGCTGCGAGCACGCATAGATGCCGTGCGTGCAGACATCGACGGCGCTACAGCCGAAGATCGTAAGGCCATCGAAGAAGCACGCGCTACCATCGAGACGTTGCCCGTGGACCAGCGCCAACATCTTTGGGACGAAATCGACCGTCGCGAAAAGAACATCCTCGACACCCTCGAGAAAAAGCTCGATGAACACCTGTGCGAAGTCTTCGCTGTCATGCGCGAAACCGCCGCACGCTTTGCTGCCAATGCGGATGTTGTAGTCACCGCTCGCCAGCTCGATCGCGACCTTGCCGCACAAGGCCGCGACTTCGTCACCATCGATGGAGACAAGGCCGTTTGGCACAACCACTGGATGGCCGGAGGCAACGAAATCACCTGGGACATGGTGCACTATGACGTCCAACTCATGGGCGGCATCGTACTCCACCAAGGAAAAATTGCCGAAATGGCCACCGGCGAAGGTAAAACCCTCGTGGCCACGCTCCCCGTATTCCTGCGCAGTCTCTCGCGTCGCGGCGTGCACGTGGTCACCGTCAACGATTATCTCTCCAAACGTGACTCCGAATGGATGGGCCCCCTGTACATGTTCCACGGCTCGACCGTAGACTGCATAGACAAGCACGAGCCCAATACCCCCGAGCGCCGCGCCGCATACAACTGCGACATCACTTTCGGTACCAACAACGAATTCGGCTTTGACTACTTGCGCGACAACATGGCCATGGATCCCGAGGACATGGTACAGCGTAAGCACTACTACGCTATAGTCGATGAGGTCGACAGCGTGCTCATCGACGATGCCCGCACACCTCTGATTATCTCCGGCCCGGTGCCCAAAGGCGATGACCAATACTTCGATGAATTTAAGCAAAACGTCAAGAATGTAGTGCAAGCGCAGCAGCGTCTTGTTACGCAGATACTTGCCGAAGCCAAGGCAAAACTCGTATCTGAAGACAAGGATACCCGCAAAGAAGGGGCACTGCTGCTGTTCCGTGCATTCAAGGGCCTGCCCAAGAACGGTGCACTTATCAAATTCCTCTCCACCGAAGGCATGAAAAACATCCTCTTGGAGACCGAGGCTCACTACCTGCAAGATAACGCCCGCGAAATGCCCATCGTCACCGATCCGCTCTACTTTGTCATCGATGAGAAAAACCGCTCGGTCGAACTCACCGACAAGGGCATCGACGAACTGACACGTGGCATCTCCGACCCGCAATTCTTTGTGCTGCCGGACATCACAGCCCAGCTCTCCGATTTGGAACACATCACCAACCCGGAAGAACGCGCCGAACGCAAGGATACACTCATGCAAGACTACGCCGTCAAGGCCGAGCGCGTACACACTGTCACCCAGTTGCTCAAAGCATACACCCTCTTCGAGAAAGATGTTGAGTACGTCATCGATGACGGGAAAATCAAAATCGTGGACGAGCAGACAGGCCGTATCATGGAAGGCCGACGCTACTCGGACGGCCTGCATCAGGCCATCGAAGCCAAGGAGGGCGTCAAGGTCGAGGCAGCCACGCAGACTTTCGCCACCATTACCCTGCAAAACTACTTCCGCATGTACCACAAACTCGCCGGCATGACCGGTACGGCCGAGACAGAGGCCGGTGAGTTCTGGGATATATATAAGCTGGATGTAGTCACCATCCCCACCAACAAGCCTGTGGCTCGTATCGACATGAACGACCGCGTATACCGCACCAAACGCGAAAAATACGCCGCTGTCATCGATGAAATTGTCCGCCTTGTCGGCGAAGGGCGTCCGGTACTTGTGGGCACAACTTCCGTCGAAATATCCGAGTTGCTGTCCCGTATGCTACAAATGCGGCGCATACCACACAACGTGCTCAACGCCAAACTTCACCAGAAAGAAGCCGAGATTGTGGCTCAGGCAGGTCGAAAAGGCACCGTTACCATAGCAACAAACATGGCAGGCCGCGGTACCGACATCAAGCTGACCCCCGAGGTTAAAGCCGCCGGAGGTCTCGCCATCATAGGCACCGAACGCCACGAAAGCCGCCGTGTCGACCGTCAGCTACGCGGTCGTGCCGGCCGTCAGGGCGACCCCGGAACTTCGGTGTTCTACGTATCCTTTGAGGACCAATTGATGCGTGTATATGCCAACGACCGAATCATGAAACTCCTTGACACTTTCGGATTCAAGGAAGGCGAGATGCTCGAACACAAAATGATCAATAACAGCATCGAAAAAGCCCAGAAACGCGTCGAGGAAAACAACTTCGGTATACGTAAGCACCTGCTCGAATACGATGACGTAATGAACAAGCAGCGTACGTACATATACACACGACGCCACCACGCCCTCGTAGGCGAACGCATAGGCATAGACATTTCAAACATGATCTATGATGCCATCGAAAATTTGGTCAGCAACTACGAGCAGGCCGCTGACTTCGATGACCTCACCGTCGAGCTGATGCGCGTACTCACCATCGAGCCACCGTTTACAGCCGAGGAATACGCCAACCTCGAGAAGGAAGACCGCATCGAACGCCTGCATGCCGCAGCCATCGAGACACTCGATCGCAAGAGCCAGCGCATACGCGAAATCGTTATGCCCGTCGTCAAAGCCTCCGTCGAAGAAGGACAAACCGGTATACGCGCTATACCAATTACCGACGGAAAACGCATTTTCCGCATACTCTTTGACATCGAGGAAGCCAATCGCACCGATGGGGCATCGCTTGTCAAGGAATGGCAGAAGAAGCTGCTGCTGCTCACTATAGACGAATTATGGAAAGAACATCTACGCGAACTCGATGACCTGCGTCAAAGCGTGCGCAACGCATCCTATGAGCAGAAAGATCCGCTGGTAATCTATAAAGTAGAGTCCTTCCACATGTTTGAACGCATGCTGGCCAATCTCAATGCCAAGGCAGTGTCCACGCTGATGCGCGGACAGGTATACATACCCGAGCCGAGGCCACAGCAGGAGCAGCCCTCCGCACCCGAAATGTCTCGCGCAATGCCTCAGCAGCGCGCCCCGCGGCCCAACTACCGGACTTCGCGAGGAGACTTTAAGACCGCATCCGCCACCCTGCCCAGCGAAGCCAATGCAGCCGCTGCCGCCGAAGCCGCACAACGGGCTGCCGCCGCACAGCGCCAAAACGAGCCGCAGCGCACCATGCCTGTCAAAGCAGGCCCGCGCATTGGTCGTAACGATCCATGTCCCTGCGGATCAGGCAAGAAATACAAAAACTGCCACGGTCGCAATCAGTAACGTAAGCGATGGCGCAGACATCTGCTGCCGCTGATATCGTCTGACAACAATCGGCGAGGCGCGCCCCATACAGGACGCGCCTCGCCGATTGTTTATTTCGAATTCTCCGTCAACGCGGTCTCGAAGTTCTCCGTATCCGGAATGCTCCGAAATGATGGAAGGCAATACGTTGTCACAGCTTGAAGAATCTGGCCATTCCGCCTTTAACCGGCAGGTGCAGGATGATGAGCGATACGGCCACCGAAAGCACACATATCAGCAGCGGATATGTGATATATGAACCGAAGCCGAGGTCGTGCAACGAAGTGAGTTGCTGAATAATGATATAGTGTATCGTGTACACGGGCATAAATAGGGTGCCGGCAGTGCGCAGGACGTAATTCCCTCCCCATTTGCGTTGTATGGCCCAGCAGAATACCGCAATGTAGAATAATAGCGATATGGGCGACCCTGCAAAGGCGAGATTTGAAGTGTCATGTATTACCGGTTCAAGGAAGTAGCGTTGTGCGGCGTTGAGCACGGCGGCGCATATTGCAATCCGGCCCCAATGCAGGCGAGGAGCCGGGTAAGCCCTTAAGACGCCGCCCAAGGCGAAGAAAAACATCCATTTCCACATTTTAAGCGGCTGGATTATTTCTGCCTCTAAATAGCATCCGAATAGCTGTGCCATAAATAGTGCTATACATATCAGTCCGAGACCACCGGTACATGCGGCGAAAGCCTTTGTGTGATGTCGGTATAATAGATATAATACAGGTAGTGAGGCATATATAATGGCCATAGACCATAAGAACCAAAATGGAGTAAATGGCCCGCGCAAAACCATTGTGCGGAACACCTCTTCGATACATCCGGGCCAAAACGTTGTGTTATTGTGTGATATTGCCACTATTGCCCAGTAAATCAGGCATATGGATACGATATAGCGTATTATTGAGTACACTTTTCTACAGACATATGCCGGTGTCACCTCATTGCGTCCAAACAGCAGGTAGCCGCTGACCATGAAGAACAGGGGGACGCCGCCGGCGGTCAGTGAATGGCAGATGGTGGACATAGGCAAGTCCTGCTTATACGCAATCAGAACGTTGAGCGCATGAGACACTACCACCGACAGCATGGCTATGATTTTGACCACGTCCAGTCCGGCGATGCGTGGTCTTGTTGTTTTGGTCTCAGTCATCTGATGGTGACGCTATAATTTGAATGCTCTGTCTGCGTACGGAATACGCAGGATTATCCAGCATATAACGATGGTTGAAAAGGCAACCATTGCCGGCCACAGGATAAACGGGCATGGCAGTTTTGTCCCAAGCCCGGACAGAAGCCCAATCAGTATGGGATGCAGAGTGTATGCCGGCATAAAGTAGCTGCCGCTGACCTTGATAAAGGCGGTGTCTTTCCATCGGTGGTTTACAGCCCAGCAAAAAATGCTTATAAACAATGCAAGATTTTGAGACACCCATATGGACTTCGGCTATTTAATTTTGATAGAGGTTATGGTCATATTACATATATCAGCGTCGGAGAAGATTTTGGCCTCCCAATATTTTGATGTAAACTCCGGTTTGTCAAAAAAAACGTAGACGAAGGCCAGTGTAATCACGGCAGCCCAAATATATCCTATTTGACACGATGGAATAAGGCGTGTTGTAAAGAACAATAGCGTAAGCAGCGATGTGGTCAGAGTCGATCGTACCGAGGCGAAGGGCTTGAGTCCGGCTATCACCTGGAGACTGACAGCCAGTGCGCCGTACATTATACCGTTGAATATTGCAAATACTCCGACGCCGAGAATGCCGTTGAACAATTGGACAAGTACATGGACGCAGAAACGTCCGTTGACTGTAAAATAATGAGTGACTTGTGATTGTATGACTTGGTCAAACGAGGTAATTAATGTCTTCCCATCGCCGCAGGACCACATATAGTTGAGGTCGTCTAAAAACCACGGGGTGAGATAGGTGGCAATCCCCATCACGAGAGAAACAATTGAGATGATGGCAATGGAGATATTCCTGTCGGTTTTGTTTGATATAATTGTAGGCATAAGCTGTTTGATGTTTTATGATTGGCTGTCTACGGGTTCGCCGTCAAGGGAATCGGCAATGTATGGTGGACGGCGCTTGGTCTCGTTGAATATGCGTCCGAGGTACTCTCCGATGATGCCTATGGCAAGGAGTTGGCATCCGCCGAGAAAGAGGATGGCGATGATTAGGGTGGGGAAACCTTGGACATCGTCGCCCACGGCTATGGTTTTTATAAGGAAATAAAGGGCGTAGAGCATTGCGGCGGCTGCGCTGAGCAGTCCGATGACTGAGGCCAAACGTAGCGGCGCGGTGGTGTATGATGTGATACCCTCGACGGCGAGGTTGCATAGGCCGCGTAGGTTGAAGGATGATTGCCCTCCGTGTCGCTCGAGGTTGGAATAGAGTACTTCTTTTTTGCGGAAGCCTATCCATGCGTACATGCCCTTGGTGTATCGCTGGGTTTCGCGCAGGCGGCGCAGCGCATCCAGAGCACGGCGATCCAGCAGGCGGAAGTCGCCTACATTTGGCAATATATCGACGCGCGTCGAGCGCTGCAACATCTTGTAATAAGACATAGACAGTCGGCGACGCAGCCATGACTCTCGGCCGCGGCTGAGACGCTTGCCATAGACATCCTCATAGCCTTGCTCCCACCAGTATACCATCTCCGGGATTGTCGCCACCGGGTGTTGCAGGTCTGCATCAATGATGACGGCGGCATCGCCTGTGGCGTAATCGAATCCGGCAAGCATGGCGTTTTCCTTGCCAAAATTGCGGCTGAGATTGAGGTAGCGGAAGCGTGGATCGCGCTGATGCAGCTGCGCCATGATTTCGAGCGTGCGGTCGCGGCTGCCGTCATTTACCATCAGGACCTCCCAGTCGTAATTGTCCAGCGGTTTGGCCTCGGAATCCTCGGGCGTGTATCGCGGCATCAGACCATCCATTAGTGGCAACAGGGCGTCATATAGCGCTTCGAGGTTGGCCTCCTCGTTGTATGCCGGAACGATGATAGTGATTTTACGCATAATTGCAAGGTGTTGTATTAAGTGTGGGCGATGTGCTACCGGCGTCCTTTATGCGGCACGCCGCGCCCCTACATTGGGATGTAGGACGCGGCGTGCGCTCGTGAGTGTGTTGCGACGTGATGCCCGCTGCTTATTTCTTGTTGCGGTTGCCGTAACGGCTCATGAATTTGTCGACGCGGCCGGCTGTATCGACAAGTTTCTGCTTGCCGGTGAAGAAGGGGTGCGACGAGCTGGTGATTTCAAGCTTCACCAGAGGGTAGGTTGTGCCATCGACATCGATAGTCTCTTTAGTGGCCACGGTCGAACGAGTGATAAAGATTTCGTCGTTGGACATATCTTTGAATACCACTTCGCGGTAGTTGGAGGGATGTATGCCTTTTTTCATTTCTATAGAATGTTTTATTCGGTTGTTGTATGTACACTTTTTGGCCGCTGGTAGGACGGCCATAGTCGTAATGGCTCGCAAAGGTACGCATATTTGCCAATATGGCAAAATTTTACGCCGATAATTTTTCTCAAATTTTCTTAGAAAGAAGAAAGGTAGAAAGAAGAAATGGACAAAGGGATAATAATCTTATCTTGGTAAGAACTTGTCCATATGCCGTTGTCGTTGCGTTCGGGTGCGACTTGGGCGGTTTATAGGGTATACGGATGCCGTATGTGGTTTTATGATCGGTTGCACTTGCCTGAGAAATCTCGGGGATTGAATCGGACGAAGATGTCTGCATCACGATATGCGGCTCCAGTCGGCGGTACGATCGAGGACGGCACGCAGCTCCTCGGCAAAGGCGGCATTTGCCGGATTGGAAAGGTCGGGGTCGTCGGCCAATAGTTTTTCGGCGGCATTACGTGCCATTTGGATAATCTGGCCATCGGTGGCGAGGTTGGCTATATGCAGGTCAAAGGGTATGCCGCTTTGCATGGTGCCTTCGATGTCGCCCGGGCCGCGCATACGCATATCCGCCTCGGCTATTACAAAGCCGTCGGTGGTTTGTGTCATCAGCTCGAGGCGCTGTCGGCTGTCGCGGCTTAATTTGGTCGGCGCCATCAGCACGCAGTAGCTTTGGTCGGCGCCGCGGCCTACGCGTCCGCGCAATTGGTGCAATTGGCTCAGGCCGAAACGCTCGGCGTTTTCGATAATCATTGTGGAGGCGTTGGGCACGTTGACGCCCACTTCGATGACGGTTGTGGCGACCATTATGCGAGCCTCGCCCTCGATGAATATCCGCATTTGGTAGTCTTTTTCGTCCGGTTTTAATTGTCCGTGAACCAGAGCAACCTTGTATTGCGGGAATGTCTCGCGGATGATGTCGTAGCCTTCTTCGACGCTGCGCAGTTCCAGCTTGGGGTTGTCGTGTATAAGGGGGTGTACAATGTATGCTTGGCGGCCTTGGCGTAGTTGTGCAGCCAGAGCTTTCATAACTTGCAGACGTTGGGTGTCATAGCGTAGCACTGTTGTCACCGGCTTTCGTCCGGGTGGCAATTCGTCTATGACGGATACATCGAGGTCGCCGTAGACGGTCATGGCCAATGTGCGCGGTATAGGCGTGGCTGTCATTACCAAAATATGCGGCGGCACATTGTTCTTGGACCACATACGCGCACGCTGGGCTACGCCGAAGCGGTGTTGTTCATCGATGACGGCAAGGCCGAGGTTGTGGAATTGTACAGTGTCTTCGAGTACGGCGTGTGTGCCTACAAGGATGTGTATGCTGCCGTCCAGCAGCCCCGCATGTATTTTGCGTCGTTGTGCTGCCGGTGTCGATCCGGTCAGCAGTTTGATGTTGACGCCTATTTGCGCGGCCATGGACGTCAGTGTCTCGTAATGCTGCCCGGCCAGAATTTCGGTGGGCGCCATCAGGCATGCTTGGTATCCGTTGTCGAGGGCCAGCAGCATGGTCATAAGAGCTACGAGTGTCTTGCCGCTGCCCACATCGCCCTGCACCAGACGGTTCATTTGATGGCCGGTGCGCATATCGGCGTGTACTTCGCGTACGACGCGTTTTTGCGCCTCCGTGAGGCTGAAAGGCAGACAACTGCCATAGAAGGTGTTGAAATATCGACCTACGCGCGGCATCACATGTCCTATGGATTGGCGGCGGTGGTGGAGGTTGCGGCGCACCATATCGGCCTGTATGTACAGCAGCTCCTCGAATTTCAGACGCTCGCGAGCGCGTTGGAGTGCGGTGCTGTCCGTGGGGTTGTGTACCGTGCGCAATGCATGGTCTAAGGACATCAGTCGGCAATCATCAATCACGGAAGCCGGGAGCGTCTCCGGTATGGGTGGCGTGGCGGACAGCAGTGTTGTAATCCATTGATGAAATTGGCGTGACCCGACATTGCGTTGCCGCAACTTCTCGGTCAGCGGATATACGGCGTGCAGGCCTTCGGCGAGTGTTGCCGAGGACGCTGCATCCACTTCGGGGTGCGCCATATTCCACATGTGGGTGCGGCCGTAGATTGTGGGTTTGCCGAAGATGACGTATTCGGTACCGATGTTGTACATCTCGCGGATGTTGCGTATGCCGCGAAACCATACAACCTCGATGGTGCCGGTGCCGTCGGTGAATATTGCCGACAGGCGCATCTTGGCTCCTTCGCCGATGGTATTCATGGATACGAAGCGGCCGCGCAGCTGTACGGCCGGCATCTCGCCCGTAAGGTCGGCGATGCGGTATGTCTTGCTGCGGTCTATGTAGTTGTTCGGGAAATGTCGCAGCAGGTCGTAGGCCGTGCGTATGCCCAGCTCGGCGGTCAGCAGCTCGGCTCGCTTGGGGCCTATGCCTTTGACGTATTGTATCTCGATGCGGCGCAGGGGGTTCATCGGCGTCCGGATAAAATCTCGGCGGCACGTTCGATATCACCGCTGTAAGTGATTTTGATATTTTCGGGGCTGCCCGGCACAAGCGTCACCGGTGTGTCAAAGGCGGCTTCGAAGACGCTTGCATCGTCTGTGAATGTCGGCGAGTAGGGCGCTGCGTATGCTCGGCGCAGCATCTCCAAATCAAAACCCTGCGGGGTCTGCACGGCGTAATAGCGGCTACGATCGACTGCATGGCTGGTGCCGTCGGCATTGAGGCATCGCAGCGAGTCGGTGACGGCAACCGCAGGAATGGCCGCAAGGCGCTCGGCCGCCGCCTCGGCAACGGCATGTACCACTTCGGGCGGTACCACGGGGCGCGCTCCGTCATGCACCAGTACGATGTCGCCGGGCGTTGTCGGAGGTAGACTCGCCAGCCCGTTGTGCACCGATTGCCAGCGCGAAGCACCGCCGCATACGATCTTCAGTGATGCATACAGCGGTGATGACTTGCTCAGCTTTTGCCAAAGTCCGAGGCAGTCCTCGGCGATGACGATACGGAGATTTTCGGGCCGACATATCGCCAGCATGGCATCTATGGAATACATCAATACCGGACGCCCGTCCCGGCCCATGGGCAGGTACTGCTTGGGCATAGAGCCGCCGTAGCGGCTGCCGGAGCCTCCGGCAACGATGATTCCATAGGTGATGCCTTGCATTGGTTGTTGAGCGAAATATAGATTGTTATGAGTTGTGTATATAGTCGGTCAAGACGTATTTTAGGCATATAAGATGCTTGAGCGCCTTACCAGGCAAATATGGGCCGGTCGGACATCATAGCGTTGACCTCGGCACGGACGGCGGCGATGACGGCGGGGTCTTCGGGCGCACGCAGTACGCGGTCTATCATTTCGGCCACGGGACCCATTAGGTCCTCGCGTACGCCGCGTGTGGTGATGGCCGGGGTGCCCAAGCGTATGCCGGAGGTCTGGAAGGGCGAGCGGCTGTCAAAGGGTACCATGTTCTTATTGGCGGTGATGTCGGCCTCGACGAGTGCACGCTCGGCTACCTTGCCTGTCAGCTCGGGGAATTTGCTGCGCAGGTCCACCAGGATGCAGTGGTTGTCTGTTCCTCCGCTGACGATATTGTATCCCATATCCACAAGGGCGCATGCCAGAGCGCTTGCATTGGCTTTCACCTGCTTCTGATAGTCGGTGAAAGACGGTTGTAATGCCTCGCCGAAGGCTACGGCTTTGGCGGCAATGACATGTTCCAGCGGTCCGCCTTGCACGCCGGGGAATACGGCGGAGTCCAGCAGTTGGCTCATCATCTTGGTGACACCCTTGGGCGTTTTTTTGCCCCAGGGATTTTCGAAGTCTTTGCCCATGAGTATGATGCCGCCTCGCGGTCCGCGCAGTGTCTTATGGGTGGTGGATGTGACGATATGCGCATATTTTACGGGATTGTCCAGCAGCCCGGCAGCTATCAGTCCGGCGGGGTGGGCCATATCCACCATAAATATCGCGCCTATTTCATCAGCCAAGCGACGCATACGAGCATAGTCCCATTCGCGGCTGTAGGCACTGGCACCGCCGATAATCAGGCGCGGACGCTCGCGGCGTGCCACTTCTTCCATTTGTTCGTAGTCCACCAGTCCGGTTTCGGCGCTGACGTTGTACTCAAGCGCATGGAACATCAGACCGGAGAAATTGACGGGGCTGCCGTGCGACAGGTGGCCGCCGTGTGACAGATTGAGTCCCAGGAATTTGTCGCCGGGATTGAGAACGGCCATGAATACGGCCATATTGGCCTGTGCACCGCTGTGCGGCTGCACGTTGGCGTACTCGGCGCCGAAAAGCCGTTTGACACGCTCTATGGCCAAGGTCTCCGAGCGGTCTACCTCCTGGCAGCCGCCGTAGTAACGGTGGCCGGGATAGCCCTCGGCGTACTTGTTGGTGAGGCACGACCCCATGGCGCGCAGCACCTGCTCGCTTACGAAGTTCTCGCTGGCAATCAGCTCTATGCCCTTGCGCTGGCGGCGGTCTTCAGCGGCGATAATCTCAAAAATCTCTTTGTCTTGTTCCATATTCTCGGTTTTATTTCGGGGATAATATATAGGTATAGTCTTGTTGTATTGCATATTCGCCTGCGGCGTCGCAGGCTTCGGTATTGCGACTTGCACTGCGGCGTTAGCGGCTGTCGACAGCATTTGCGCCGCCGGACTTCCGTGCCACAAAGTTAATAATTAATCCTAAATGCCGCAAAACCGTCGGCGAATAGTCTGAATGTTTCGAGAGCGACTCGGATGTGATCATTTATTGCGTTGTGAAATATTACAAAAATTCACATTCGCGAACATAGATTTTGATAGGAAAAGGGAGGCGAAAACGTCATCGAGCAAAAACATGTTGTAAAACATGTTTTTGTGTAATGATTTGATTTACAAAGCGCTGCTGGGGGTATTCGGGCGCTGAATAGTGCTATTTCGGAAAAAAACGCGGACAAAAAGCCGCTATTTCGCGAAAAATGTTTACCTTTGGGATGTCACGATGAAAATCGTTAACACCCTCTAACAACTGACCACCTAAAAAACCACATCTGCAACAACAGACACCACAAAATCCACGTATGGAAAAGACCCTCATCATCCTAAAACCGTCGGCAATACAGCGCGGACTCAGCGGTCAAATACTCGACCGTTTTCTACGTAAAGGACTTATAATAGCCGGCATAAAGATGATGCAACTGGACGAGGCGATACTGCGCGAGCACTATGCACACCTTGTCGATCGCCCGTTTTTCCCGACGTTGGTACGCTCGATGATGGCTACGCCCGTCATAGTAATGTGCCTTGAAGGTAAGGATGTGGTGTCGTGCGTGCGTGCCATGACCGGCGCCACCAATTGTCGCGCTGCCGCTCCCGGCACCATACGCGGCGATATGGGTATGTCCGGCCAGGAAAACATCATTCATGCCAGCGACACCCCGGAGAATGCAGCCATCGAGATCAAGCGGTTCTTCCGCGATGGCGAAATCTTCGAGTACACTCCCGCCGTCCTCGGCAGCATTTATGCTGCCGACGAGATGGCTTGAGGTGATTGACAATTGCGCAGAGGGCGTCAGGTTCCTTACGGCAGGCTCTGACAGCCGCGCCGTCCTCTCCCGCGACAGTCGCAGCGGCGGCTGTTTCTCCATTTCCTCCGACACCGAGGCTTGCGGTCCACTGCAGCCGACCGGACCTCGGGTGTTCATCACATCATCTAACCACACATAACTTGCATCCGCCTGCGGACGTTTCTCTTTGTCAGCGCACCGACCGACACTCCGCAGTCACAACGGACTTATACAGACCAATGAATAGCATAGCACGCATTATGACGTTTGTCTCCCTTGCCCTCGGTACAGCCGCGGTGGCTATGGCTCAGACATACCGGCTGCCGGGTCAGCATACCAAGCAGACTTCCGACCTGTTGGCCAATCAGGCCTCGGCCACTCACTCCATCTCGATAAATCCCACTATTGATTACCTCAACTTCAGTACTGAGGACGAGCCCGAGGGCGATATCTACGAAGAAGGCTGGAACTCGAACCGCGTCAACTGCTATGCCAATGTGCACGTACCACAGACTGCTGTCATCGATGTCTCCAACTACTGCATGCCCCACAACGGCCCCATTACCTCGCCTTACGGCTACCGTCGCCGCTTTCGTCGTATGCATAAGGGTATAGACATCGGTATACATATGCGCGATACCATATATGCAGCTTTCGACGGACGTGTACGCATCACCAACTTCGAACGTCGCGGATACGGCTATTATATCGTGATACGCCATACCAACGACTTAGAGACCGTCTACGGACACTTGTCGTGTTTCCTTGTCAAGCCCGAGCAGTATGTACACGCCGGTGATCCCATAGCACTTGGTGGTAATACCGGTCGTTCTACCGGACCGCACCTGCATTTCGAAACCCGATATATGGGTTATGCAATTAATCCGGCAGGTATCTTTGACTTTGCTAACCAGACAACCCATACGGATACGTATGTCTTCAATAAGAATACATATCAGAATGCACGTAACTTCTCGCCCGCAGCCAATGCCGAGTATGCTCGCACGTACAACGCCATGCGCAGTGCCAATCGCGCCCATGCTTCGACTCCTTCGCGTACCAAGCATTCGTCCGGGACATCTTCGCGCTCGGTGACGGTCAAAAAAGGCGATTCGTTGAGCAAGATAGCCGCGCGTAACCATACCACCGTCGCACGTCTGTGCCGCGCCAATGGCATCAAGGCCTCGACCAAGATACGTCCGGGTCAAAAGTTGAAAATCAACTGACACCGCGCCGTCATAGGCGGTCGGCAACATATTAGGCTCTGATAAATACAAAGGCATCTCGCAATCTTCGGCGGGATGCCTTTTCCTATACTTATGAGAGTGTGCCGAAGGCGTAGTATTGTCTTTTAAAGATTGGAGGCAGGATCCGGGTTGGCGGCCTTATAATCTTGAAGCTGTTGGATGTAGCCACCTTGAGTCGCTAATGACAGTTGAGAAATAGCAGCTTTTAAACCTTTATTGTTACTTCTCTTCTAAAGCCAGCCAATTCGGGTGACCCGTTGTCAAAGTCTTGAAATGCCTGTGAATTCTGCCGGCACTCCGGCAGCTAACAGCAATATCATCCCTTGTAGACGTGGGGTATAGCAGCAATAGCTTCTATAGCAATAATAGTAACAATAGCTCCAATAGTCGCAATAGGCAGTGGCTGAGCCGGTTTTTGCCTATTCGAGCTATTGAAGCTATTGACGCTAACCTCTAAGCGTGTGTGGGGAGTTTACTTGACAGCCACTTTGTGGGTGGTGCCGGCTACGCGGACAATGTAGAGTCCGGAGGCGGGAGCGGCGATGGTCTTGGCGGTGCCGCTGTAGACGGTCATACCTGCCGTGTTGTACACTTCGACAAGGGCATCGTCGGGTGCTCCGGAGATGGTGATATCGCGACCGACCGTGCGCACTGCTACGCCGCTGTCGTCTGCGGTGATGTCGTCTACGCCGGCAAGGATGATAAAGTCTTTCCAGATGTCAGCAGTCTTGTACTTTTCGATAGAGCCTATGGGGACATAGAGCTTGCACTTTGCTACCTCGACGCCGTAGAACGTGTTTGGAGTGCATGCCGGAGGCTCGGTGGCTTCGACGTGGAGTTCATCCAGTTTTGTGTAACGGAATGCGGAGGCTTTTATCTTAGTCACAGACCCGGGTATGGTAATCTTGGTCAGATTTGAGTAGAGCGCAAATGCAGCACCTCCGATAGTGGTCACGGTGTTGGGTATGACGGTTACGGTACAGCCTGCCACCAGTTCGTTGTCAGCGGTCTTGATGATGGCGTTGCAGTTGTTGCGCGAGTCGTAAACCGTGTTGTCGGCCTCCACATACATGAGCTTCACCGAAGAGCAACCGCCGAATGTCCCGGCTTGTATGCTTGTCACCGACTTGGGAATCCAAATGCTCTCAATGCTTCTACAGTACTCGAAGACACCACGACCAATCGTGGTCAATGTCGAGGGGAAAGACACAGTCTTTATGTTGCGGCAATTAAAGAAATTATAGTTGCCTACCTTAGTGATGCCTTCGCCTATGTTCAAGGCTGTCGCCGTACCCCATTGCTTTTCTGCGGTCTCGGTGCTTGTAAAATCATACATAGCACCGGTGCCGGTGATATTAACAGCTCCGTTGAGCATGGTCCAAAAGGCTTTGTCTCCACACTGACCACCTCGGGTGCCTTCCTCGATAGTTTGGAAATTCTTCCAATACTCGGCAGCTTGATACTTCGCTTTCGTATCCGGCGGCACTATCAACTTGGTCTTATCGTATGTATACGAACTGAACGTGGTTTTTGTTATCGTTGGAGGCGTAGTCATACACGCAACTATTTCCTTAATGTCGGAGTTCCATGCAAAAGCAGAATTTCCGATTGAAGTTATAGACGGCGGGAGATATAGTCCTGTAATATTGGTGCCTCTGAAGGCGTTGTCACCGATGCTCGTAACCGTTGGTGGAATTATAACGTCTTTCAAAGAGCCGGCTTCATCAAACGCATAATTCGCAATGCTCTTTATTCCATTGGGGACTACTGTGTTGTAGCAACCGACTATCAGTTCGTTTGTCTTGGTTTTGATGATAGCATTGCAGTTGTCACGCGAGTCGTAGACACTGTTTTTTTTGTCTACCGTTATGGAACCCAACAATGTACAATTATGTATGGCTCTCTCCTTGATAGTTGTCACTGATGCCGGAATATAGATGCTCTCTATGTTGATACCATCGAAAGCATACTCATCAATAGTGAGTATGTTCCTGGGGATGATAGTGCTGGAACATCCGGCAATCAAGGTCGCGGGCTGGGTTTCGATGATGGCGTCACAGTCGAAGCGCGAGTCATATCGCGTGTTCTTTTCGTCCACATTGATATATTCCAAATTCTCGCAACCCATAAAAGGGTTGTAACCAATAAGTAGCACTCCGGCAGGAATAAAAGCACTCTTTAATGCAGTACAGCCGGCATATGCAAAAGGATGTATTTCCTCCACAGCAGCATGCAAGCCAAGTGAGGTCAGTTTGGTGCGTCCACGAAAAGCGGACTCTCCAATAATTTTTACAGTACTCGGAATTACGGTTTTGTTGCCACCCATAATCAACTTATTGGTAGCGGTTTCGATGACTGCATTACACTTGTTGCGCGAGTCGTATGTTGTGTTTAATACATCGACCCTAATCACTTCTATGTCAGAGCAGTCCCAGAATGCTGAAGTTCTGATTTCCTTCAGTGTACTTGGCAAATAAACCGTTGTGATACCACTATTACGGAACGCATTACCCTTAATGGTTTTGACTTGAGTACCGGCCAAGTTTAGTTCTTTAAGATTTCGGGTATAGGTAAACATCGCATAACCAATCGAAGTGAGACCTCCCGGGAATTTTACAGTCTTGACTTTACTGTCTACCCACGCATTCGCCTGATATTGAGGATCGTGTGCGTCATACATATCTCCGGATCCCGTAATCACCAGGTTTCCCGCATCATCCATCGTCCAAGTGAGGTTGTCACCACACTTGCCGAAAGATGCCGCGTAAGATACGATGCCTGACAGCAGCATTATTGCCACTGCCAAAGCCTGTTTTAAGAAAAGTTTTTTCATTTCCGTTTTGTTAAAGGGTTAAACTTGTTTTTCACTTAGTTGTATTTCCGTCAGCAACTCCGAGGTACTACTCCCGACGTTCGGCCGACACCGCTCTCGATGTCTGACCTTAAAATGCTGTCAGGGAAGTGCTTATAGTACTGCTGTCTTCTGATTTACGGGTGCAAGTTAACGATATTCCATTTAGCAGCAAACAAATATTCTGTTAAAAAATATTAAAGCAAAACAGGAGACAACCGGGTCTGTTTCTGATAAAATGCTATGCTTCCTATATCATCCATTACAGTCATCTTCATCCACAAAAAAAGGCGATGCATTTGCATCGCCTTTTTTTGTGTAGCCTCTACCGGGAGGCACTATATCAGAATTGTGACTGTGGGTCAAGGTTAGCAGCTTCGATGTCCTTGAAGTAGCGGTATGTGGCAACCTTGAGTTCGTCGCAAGCCTCTTCATCGGCTACGATGATAGCCTTTTGGTGCATCTGCAAGGCGGAGATAGTCCACATTTGGCTGATGCCGCCTTCTACGCCATGTTTGAGGGCGCGTGCCTTGTTGTGGCCGTTTACGATTAGCAGGACGCTACGAGCCGACATGATGGTGCCGACGCCTACGGTAAGGGCGGTTTTCGGAACGAGGTTGACATCGTTGTTGAAGAAGCGCGAGTTGGCGATGATGGTATCGTGTGTCAGCGTTTTCATGCGAGTGCGCGATGTCAGCGACGAACCGGGCTCGTTGAAAGCGATATGTCCGTCGGGGCCTACGCCGCCCAAGAAGAGATCGATGCCGCCGTAGGAAGCAATCTTTTCTTCGTAGCGACGACATTCGGCCACGGGGTCTTCGGCGTTGCCGTTGAGAATATTGACGTTCTCGGGGAGGATGTCGATTTGGTTGAAAAAGTTGGTCCACATGAAGGTGTGGTAGCTCTGTTCGTGGTCGCGAGGTATGCCGCAGTATTCGTCCATATTGAAGGTGACAACATTGCGGAATGATACTTTGCCTTCCTTGTTGAGGCGGATGAGGGCGCGGTACATGCCTAAGGGGCTGCTGCCTGTCGGGCATCCGAGAACAAAGGGGTGTTCGGCTGTCGGTTTGGCCTCATTGATGCGGGCGGCTACGTAGTTGGCTGCCCATTGGGATACGTTTTCGTAATTCTTTTCGATGATAAGTCTCATGGCTAAGTAGAGAATTATATGATTTGTGAGAAGTATTCTTTTACGTGTCTTGTAGTCGAGCTTGGTCGAGTGGCTGAGCTATGGTCAGAAGCCTCGCAGACCCATAATTTGGCGTACTTCGGCCAGGGTCTTGGAAGCGCGTTCGCGTGCGCGTTCGGCACCGCGAGCCAATACCTGACGCAGGTACGCTTCATCGTTGAGGTATGTGTTGATGCGCTCGCGTATAGGCTCGGTGATACGCGTAAGGTCTTCGGCAAGTTCTTTTTTGAGGTCGCCGTAGCGTATCGAGCAGTCTGCATATGCATCGCGATATTTCTGCACCACTTCGGGAGTCGAGGCAAGCTCGAGGAGCGAAATCAGGTTAGCTATCGGCTCGCACATCTGCGAGTTCGGCTCTTTGGGGCCTTCGTCGGTGACGGCGCGCATAACTTTTTTTCGCAGTGTCTTGGGGTCGTCGATGAGGTATATGCAGTTGCCTTCGCTCTTGCCCATCTTTCCGCTGCCGTCCAGGCCGGGGACTTTGATGGGCTTTCCGCCGAAATCGAAGTTTTGCGGTTCGATAAATTCCTCGACGCCGTAGAAACTGTTGAAGCGGCGTGCAAAGCGGCGTGTCAGTTCAAGATGCTGCTCCTGGTCTTTGCCTACGGGGACATACTTTGCTTTTTGTATCAGGATGTCCACGGCCATGAGGGTGGGGTAGGTGAGCAGTCCGGCGCTGACGCGCTTGTTGCTGTCGCCGCCGAATAACTGGTGCTCAAAGGCCTCGTCCTCCTCCTTGGTCATGGTCGAGGCGTCACTCCCGGGGGCTGCCAGGCCCAAAGCCTTGCGGGCCTTGTCTTTGAAGGAAGTGGTTCGCATCAGTTCACCCACGCCTACATGCATATTCAGCAGTAGGTACATTTCCGGAATTTCGGGTATGTCGCTTTGGACGAATATAGCGGCCTTGTCCGGGTCTATGCCGGCGGCCAGATATTGTGCCAGAATGTTTTTGACGTTGGCGTGTAGCGCTTCCGGATCGGTGTTGGTGGTCAGGGCGTGCAAATCCGCGATGAAAAAAAAGCAGTCGAAATCGTCCTGCATCTTGACAAACTTGCGCAGGGCACCAAAGTAGTTGCCAAGGTGCAGGTTGCCGGTCGGACGAATACCGCTAAGTACGATGTCTTTGCTCATATATATATAATGTATTGCTATTTGTCTATGTGTGCATTTTATTCCACAAAGGTAGCTATAAAATGGGAAACGGACGTCAGGTACGGGCAAATATTTGGCATAGGACGGCACAAAACGTCGAGGATTAAAAAAAAATGTGTACATTTGTGGGCTTACTTGTATACACAAGTTGACGATATAAAATACATATATACACCTATACATCAAACACAACCATATTCCCTATGAAACCTTACGTAGTAGGTATAGACTTGGGCGGAACCAATACCGTATTCGGCATCGTCGATGCTCGCGGCGTGGTTATAGCCTCGTCTTCCATCAAAACATGCAAACACAACACCATAGACGGCTTTATCGAAGATCTTTATGTCGAACTTACCCGACTGATAAAGGCCAATGACGCCGAGGGCAAAATTCACGGCATAGGTATCGGCGCGCCCAATGCCAATTACTATACCGGCATGATTGAGGATGCCGTCAACCTCCCCTGGCCCACGCCCATACCGCTGGCTAAGCTGGTCAGCGAAAAATTCGGCATACCCGTGACCATCACCAATGACGCCAATGCTGCCGCCATAGGCGAGATGACATACGGCGCCGCTCGCGGCCTCAAGGACTTTATAATGATTACCCTCGGCACCGGCGTAGGAAGCGGCATAGTCATCAACGGCCAGTTGGTATATGGCCATGACGGATTTGCCGGCGAGTTGGGCCATGTAATCATGAAGCGCAACAACGGTCGTCTGTGCGGCTGCGGCCGTACGGGCTGTCTCGAGGCATACTGCTCGGCCACGGGTGTGGCACGTACAGCGCGCGAGTTCCTCGAAATACGCAAGGAGCCCTCATTGCTGCGCAACCTCCATATAGAGGAAATCACTTCCAAGGACGTGTATGATGCGGCCATGAGCGGTGATGCACTTGCCAAAGAAATATTCGATTACACCGGTGACCTGCTGGGTCAGGCCTTCGCCGACATGGTAGTGTTCTCCTCGCCCGAGGCATTCATACTCTTTGGCGGTCTCGCTCGCAGTGGCGAACTGTTGCTGCGTCCTTTACGCGAATCACTCGATCGTAACATCATGTCTATATTCAAGGGCAAGCCCAAAGTGCTACTCAGCGAACTCAAGGAAGCCGATGCGGCAATACTCGGAGCCAGCGCCTTGGGATGGGAAGGCAAAAATGAAGACTGAAAATTTTTACACAAATAATGTTAACGTATAGGGAATGAATCGATGGCAATGCGTATCTTTGCACAAACTATGTCGGGCAAAGAGTTGCCATAACGACATAAAAAATCGATTACTCATCCCAAGACAAATGTTACAACCGATTATGAAGAAATTTCTGACACTTATCATGGCTGCAGCCGTGTCCGCTTTTGGCGCCATGGCACAAGCTCCCGCTACGCAGCCCACGCAGAATACCTGCGCAAAGACCGAAAAGTGTGAAAAAGGCCACAAGTGCTGCAAAGGCGACAAAGCCGCAAAAGCACCAAAGACCTGCAATGTAAAAGAAAACGGCGAAAAGAAGTGCTCCGACAATGTCGGAGGCGGAAAGTGCACCAAAGGCGAAGGCCAAAAGTGCTGCAAAGACGCTAAGGGCGGAAAGTGCACCAAAGGCGAAGGCCACAAGTGCTGCAAGGACGCTAAGGGCGGAAAGTGCACCAAAGGTGAAGGCCAAAAGTGCTGCAAAGACGCTAAGGGCGGAAAGTAAACACTGAACCATACATGATACCTGCGGGTGCCTGCCATACGGCGGACACCCGCTTTTGTTACAAGTACGTCGACCGGGCCGGCCTGCCATTGCGTCTGCGCGGCTATACGCTGAGATATTCATGTTTCGGTTAACCCATTGACGGACGTGCATTGACGGCCGTTGCGCTATCGACATCGCCGCATTAGGGTTGTCCCAATTGAAAAAAAGTTTGTAACTTTGCAGGCAAATGCACGTGCTGCATCCCGCAGGGGCTGTGGCAACGATAGTCATCCTATTGAAAAAGACTGCATTATATATCATATCGGCGGTGATGGCACCGGCGTTGTGGTCGGCAGTGGACGGGGTGTGTGCGGCTTTACGCTCGGACGCCACGTTTTGTGCCGATATCCATGACACAAAAGCGGACACGTCCATGGTGTCCGCGCAGGCCGTAAGCCTTACCCCTGTATCTGTCTTGCGCCCTCCGCACAAGACAGGTTTATTGTTGCCTGACAGTACGACCGAATTATATGCTACATCCCTGGTTGATAGTGCAGTACGCACATCTCATGCCGATACGACGGTTGTAGATACCGCGGCGGTGTCTCACATAAGCGACAGTCTTCCCCGGCGACCGCGCCGCGTGGTACGCCGCAAGGTTGATCTGGACAACGCCGTGGCCTTCGCCTCTAAGGACTCGATGGTGATGATACGCCGCGACTCGGCAATAATGTACGGCGAAAGCACTGTGTCGTACGGCGACTTCAAACTTAATGCCGCTGAAATCGACATGGACTTGCGCGACAACACCGTCTATGCCGTCAGTACTACCGACACTGCCGGCGAGGAAATAGGCAAGCCTGTATTCACAGAGGGTGGAACAGATTATGCGGCGCACAACATGCGCTACAATTTCAAGACACGTAAGGGTATACTCTATGATGTGCTCACGCAGCAAGGCGAAGGTTTCTTGCAAGGAGGGGTGACCAAAAAAGATAGCGCCGGAGTGTATTACTTTCAGAACGGAAAATACACCACTTGCGATGACCATGATTGCCCCCACTTCTATTTTCAAATTACCAAGGGCAAGATGCATCCCGGCAAGAATGTCGTGACCGGACCCACCTATCTGGTACTTGCCGGTCTGCCATTGCCGGTGGCTGTGCCCTTCGGATACTTTCCATTTACAGAGACCTACTCCTCCGGCGTGATATTCCCGACTTTTGGCGATGACTACAACCGCGGTTTCTACTTGCGTGATGGCGGCTACTACTTCGCCATAAATCAAAATATGGACCTTGCACTCACCGGCGAAGTCTATACTAAGGGGTCGTGGGGTTTGTCGGCCAGGTCGCGTTATGTCAAGCGTTACCGTTACTCCGGCAGCTTCAATATCTCTTACCTCAAAACCATACTCGGAGACAAGGGTCTGCCCGACTACTCCAAGCAAACCAACTTCCAAGTTCTGTGGAGCCACTCGCAGGATGCCAAGGCTAATCCCAATATGTCGTTGTCCGCTTCCGTCAACTTCACCACCAGCGGATACACGCGCAACGACCTCAACTCCTACTACTCCTCGGCCTTCACCGAGAACACTAAGAG